>BNJT01002388.1_pt1 | contig 222084 bp, 269 predicted proteins | sample 8540491 | NCBI WGS metagenome assembly BNJT01 (sample SAMD00202455, study PRJDB9452) | human saliva metagenome | host: Homo sapiens | reverse complement strand
ATGGGCTGGCCTGGAAGTTCGGCATGGCCCACCAAGCAGCCCTGCGCCTGGAGCACCTGCTCTCCCGTCTGGGCGAGCACTCGTCACGCGCCTTGTCGCGCGCGCCTGGCAGCCGCCTCGCGCCCCCAGCATGTACTCCGCCACCGCCACCGGTAGAAGGTAACGCTGGAGCAGGTGCACTGAGAGCAAGATGATCATGAGCGATCATCCCACGGTGACCGGAGTGCACCTCGCCCATGAGGAAGACCAGGATAAAGAGCGATGACGTTGGCGAACAGCGCGATCTGCCAGCCCGGGACGCGGTAACGCAGGAAGTACCAGATGACGACCATGACCGCAACGGATCCGAGTCCCGATCGATCACTGGCGATGAGGATGATGAGATCGGCAGAGGCCACGATCCCGAGCGCAGTACGGGAACCGCGCCGTCATCATGACAGCAAATGCTATCTGGAGGGTAGCGAGCGCGCTCAGGACGACCGCCCTGGAGACGGTTTCTGCCCCCTGTCTGGCGACATACTCTGGTTCTGCTATCACCATGCCGATGTAAGGCAGCACACTGAGCAGGCACAGCGCCACCGCGGCTCGTGGGAGCCTCGGTGGCGACTGCACCCTGGACTGACGGAATCAGGCACGCGGCTGGGCACGCTCCGAGTCAAGCATGCGCAGCCGCAGCCGCGAGGCGCCCTGGGTCCGTCTCCGAGCCCATCACTTGTGGCACAGGGGCGGCGTCGACGGTCGTCCTTGAGCCGCTGCTCCCTTCTCCTTGGCGGGAGCTCTCCAGGTTGCTCTGGTCCGCGATCGCCGAGGGCCATGCAGTCACGGCGACGGTGACGGCAGTGCCGTCAGGGCCGACTCCACCTCTCGTGTGATAGCCCGCGATATCACCTCCGTGGCCCCAGGATGTGCCTCCGCAACTGAGCGGAGTACCGATGAGGCCCAGCCCGTAGACTCCTCCTCCTGATCCCATATCGACGCCCTTCTTCATCTCGTCGATGCTGGCCTGGGTCAGCAGCCTGCCGTCGAAGACGGCCTGGAAGAAACGTGTTGAGCCTCACTCGGGGGTCGAGACCATCGCACCAGCCGCCCACGCCCAAGCCGGATCCATCTCGGTAATATCCTCCAGCTTACCCTCAGCACTAAGGTGGTAACCCTGAGGGTGAGTACCACGAATCTTCTCCTCCCCCGGGGCCGGGAAGTAGGTGTGGGACAGACCCAGCTTCTTGACGATGCGCTCATCGATCTGCTCACCCACCGGCCGCTGAGACACCCGCTCAACAAGCATCCCCAGCACAAGGTAGTTCGTGTTGGTGTACTTCCACTGAGCACCGGGCTCGAACTGCGCCGGCTTGCTCAGCGCACTGTCAAGGACGTCCCTCGGGGTGACATAGTGGTGTCGGTACTGAAAGACATCTGTCGTACCAACGAGTGTCTCATCGAAATCGGGTAGTCCGCTGGTGTGCTGGAGGAGCTGGCGCACCGTGATCTCTGATCCGTCAATACCCTCGCCCTTGATGAGGCCGGGCAGATAGGTCTCGATCGGCTCATCAAGCCCCGACCTTGCCCTCCTGAACCATCTGCATGACCACCACGGCCACAAAGGTCTTCGTGTCTCGACCCGACCTCACCTCGCCCGTCCATCGGCGGAGCCTGACCCGTCTCCAGACTGCCCTACCCACGGCAACCCCCGCCGACTCACCCTGCTGTCGTCACCGCCGCCAGCAGCCGCCGGGATAGCCGTCACCCACCAGCCCCTGAGCCCGGGGACCTCAGGCTCTCAGCCTCCCCTTCGACGGCGCCGCCGACGCCGCACCACCAGCAGCACCCAACGCGATCGCCGCCACCACAGGCACCGCCAGCACCCGCCACACCACAGAACGACGACGAGACAGGCGGGACGACGACGGGCTGGCGGCAAGGGTCTACGGATTGAGGGGACTAGTCGACGAACTGTCTGCTATTGCTGTGTTGCCATGACCCCAGTGTCGACACTCCACCAACCAGTTACCTCCCACCTGCAGCACAGTGCCCACTGTCCATCATGGACAGTACAACTTGGAACGCCTTCACTCGGCACAACCCTCATCCCGATCGAGAAATGGTCACCAGACACAACGCCACCGCGGCTCGTGGGAGCCTCGGTGGCGACTGCACCCGGACGACGGAATCAGGCACCTGGCTGGGCAGCTCCGAGTCAAGCATGCGCAGCGCCGCCGAGGCGCCCTGAGTCCGTCTCCGAGCCCATCACTTGTGGCACAGGGGTGGCGTCGACGGCGTCCTTGATCCGCTGGTGCTTCTCCTTGGCGGAGCTCTCCGCGTTGTTCTGGTCGGCGATGGCTGTGGGCAGGGCGGTCACGGCGACGGTGACGGCAGTGCCGTCAGGGCCGACGGCGTTGTCGGTCTGGTACCCGTGGATCGTCCCGCCGTGGCCCCAGGAGGTGCCCCCGCAGATCAGCGGGAGTACCGATGAGGCCCAGTCCGTACACCGTCCCCGGTCCAAGGTGCGAGCTTGCATCAACCGCCCCGTTCTTCATCTCGTCGATGCTGGCCTGGGTCAGTAGCCTGCCGTCGAGGACGGCCTGGAAGAATGTGTTGAGCTCACTGGGGGTCGAGACCATCGCCACCGGCCGCCCAGCCCAAGCCGGATCCATCTCGGTAATATCCTCCAGCTTGCCCTCACCGTTGAGGTGGTAGCCCTGAGGGTGAGTACCACGAATCTTCTCCTCCCCCGGGGCCGGGAAGTAGGTGTGGGACAGCCCCAGCTTCTTGACGATGCGCTCATCGATCTGCTCACCCACCGGCCGCTGAGACACCCGCTCAATGAGCATCCCCAGCACAATGTAGTTCGTGCTGGTGTACTTCCACTGCGTGCCCTGGGCTCGAAACTGCGCCGGCTTGCCCAGAGCCGTGTCCAGTAGGTCCCGCGGGCTGCACGTAGTGATGCCTGATTCTGGAAGATATCGCTCCTTCCGGGAGTGATATCGGTGTACTCAGGCAGGCCGCTGGTGTGCTGGAGGAGCTGGCGCACCGTGATCTTCGATCCGTCGACGCCCTCGCCCTTGATGAGGCCGGGCAGGTAGGTCTCGATCGGCTCATCGAGCCCCACCTTGCCCTCCTGGACCAGCCTGCATGACCACCCACGGCCACAAAGGTCTTCGTGTTCGACCCGATCCTCACCTCGCCGTCCATCGGCGGGAGCCTGACCCGTCTCCAGGCTGCCCTTACCCACGGCCACCCCTGCCGACTCACCCTGCTGTCGCTCACCGCCGCCAGAGCCGCCGGGTAACCGGCCTCCACCAGCCCCTGAGCCCGGGACTTCAGGCTCTCAGCCTCCCCTTCGACGGCGCCGCCGACGCTGTACCCCGACAGCACCACGCGATCGCCGCCGCCACAGGCACCGCCAGCACCCGCCGCACCACTGACCGGCGACGGCCGCTCAGGTACCGGCAGCCCTCTACTGCTTCGGGGCTTTCAGGAGTGACTACGTTGGAACGGACAGGACTGAACCTCTGCTTTCACCCATGCCTCCAGTGTCATGAGCCAGCAGGCCGAATACCCCGCCCAGGGCACAGCGCCTGCCGTCCATATGGACAGTCGCTCAGGCGCCGCCTGCTCCCACAGTCGGACTGTTCAGGATGCGTGACGCGCCTGGAGGCCTGGTAGGCGGCCCTCCCGCAATGCCGGCCGTGCTGAGCACGCTGAGCCGGGACGATCGGGGTCTTGAGGTCGAGCAGCGGCAGGTACTTTCTCGTGCTTGCGGAGACGCCCCGCCCACGACGAACAAGTCCGGGGAGAAGAGCATCTCCACGTGGGAGTAGTAGCGCTGGAGACGCTTGGCCCACTTCTTCCAGGATGCGCTCCTACGGGTGCGCTGCCTGGCGGAGGCCTGGCTCTCGGCGTCGTACCCGTCGATCTCCAGGTGCCCGGGCTCGGTGTTGGGGGACCAACGTTCCGTCAACAATGACGGCTGAGCCGATGCCCGGTGCCAAGAGTGGTGATCGATGATGGTTCCGGGACGTCTCTGGCGGCGCCGAAGGCGACCTCGGCCAGCCCGGCGGCGTCGGCGTCGTTGAGCCCGGTGACCGGCCGGCCCAGGTGCTCACGCATGAGCTCGGTGAGGTTGACGCCCGTCCAGGACTTTGTCAAGGCGTTGCGCGACGAACGGACGGTGCCGTGGACGATCGGAGCGGGCGGGCCACGCCGACCGGGACGTCGTCGCCCACCTGAAGTCGCTCGAGGAGCCTGGCGGCACACCCCGCGACCGCCTCAGGCGTGGCCTCCTCGGGAGTGTCGATACGGACGCGCTCACCGATGAACGTGCCCGTGGCCAGGTCGACCAGGGCACTCTTAACACCCGATCCACCGATGTCGATCCCACATGCCACTGATGCTGCTGGTGCTGCCGAAGTCATGAGGTCCTCCTGGTACTACGCGTCCTCGCGGCCTCCGCCCAGCCTAGTGCAGGGACGGCGGCCGCGAGGACGGTCGGGCAAGAAGATCGGTGGCGGCTGAGGACGCAGCGTCCGCCCTCAGTCGCGAGTACTCTCCTGACGGGGCACCCCGGTAGAGGTACCACAGGGTGCCGACGAACAGCACCACGCCCACCCAAGGGGCGATGCCTGCGAAGCCCTCAGGCACGATGGCCAGCGGATCCTCCTTGCCGCCGAAGGCCACGACGATCCCGGCGTAGACGACACCGGCGAGGCTCTCACCGACGATGAGGCCGGTGGCCATGAGCGTACCCATGCGCTTAGCCTTCTCCGGGTTAGAAGTGCGCTGGCCCAGCGGTCGTAGAAGTGACCGAGGGCGGCGCCGATCGGGATCATGACGGTGACGGCCGTGGGCAGGTACATGCCCATGCCGACGGCGAGCGGCGGCAGGGAGTACTTGCTGTTGCGGCGCAGGGATCTCGTCGATGGCGATGACGACGGCGCCGATGAGGGCACCCATGCCCAGCAGACTCCAGTTGAGGTCGCCACCGAGGGACGCCCTGAACCAGGTGCTTGATGAGGTTTGCCCGAGGCGCGGCCAGCGTCGGCACCGGCACCGGGGGCACCTGCGAAGCCGAAGGTCCCCTGCATGAGGCTGAGCACCGGCGGGATGACGATGGCGCCGAAGACGACCCCGATGACGAGGGCCACCTGCTGCTTCCACGGGGTGGAGTCGACGAGTTCGGCTGGTCTTGAGGTCCTGAAGGTTGTCATTGAGATGGTGGCTACGCCGAAGACGACCGCGGTGACGAACAGCGTGTAGGCCACCAGGGTGCGGACGTCGTCGGGCGAGGAGGTGGTGGCGATGGTGCGCACGAGCGCGGCCGCAGTCACCGCCACGAGGATGCCGACGCCGGAGATCGGCGAGTTGGACGAGCCGATGAGGCCGGCCATGTAGCCGCAGACCGAGGCGACGACCAGACCGGTCAGCAGGATGAAGAGGATGGAGACGATGATGAGGCCCGCCGCGTGGTGGGCCATGGAGGTCCCGTGCAGGAACAGCCACAGGAGCACACCGATGGGCAGCATGGGAGCCGATGGTGACACCGATGACCGTCTTCATCGACAGGTCGCGCTCAGTCAGGATCTCCTCGCCGGCGTTGCGCTTGGCACTGGAGGCCAGGGACTCGCGGATACCGGAGACGATGGGGCCGAGGATCTTCAGGAAGGTCCAGATGGCGGCGATGGCGATGGCTACCGGCACTGACGATCCGCACCTCACTGGCGAAGGTGGTGCTCACGAAGTCCGCGAGGTCCTCGGCGGCGGGCCGCCCCGCCCCAGGTGCGCATCGAAGCAGCACGCCGTAGGGGAGATGAGCAGGCCGACGATCATGGCGATGCCGACGCCGACGCCGACCAGGTGGGCCTACGCCGGCCAGCGCCAGGGGACAGGAGGTGCCCATCATGGTGGCGCCGGCACCGACTCGGAAGACCCCGGAGATGTCGACGCTGATGGCCTTGAGGGCGTTGAGGGAAGTAGAGGGCGGCCGAGGCGATGGAGCCCTGCACGATGACGCCCAGTCCACGGCGAGACCCTCGGCGCCCTCGCTGGTGTCGCCCACGCGCAGGACCTCGGCGCCGGCCACACCCTCGGGGTAGGGCAGCTCGGAGTTGGTCACGAGCGCGCGCCGCAATGGATCGAGTAGGTGACGCCGAGGATGCCGCCCAGGATGATGACGAGGACCGTCTGGAGGTAGGGGAAAGCCGGTCCACCAGCCCACAATGATGAGTCCGGGCAGCACTGAAGATGATGGCGGACAGCGTCCCAGCGCTGATGCGATCGTCTGGACGATGTTGTTCTCCTGGATCGTGTGATCGGAGAAGCGGCGCAGGATCGCCAGTGGAGATGACGGCGGCCGGGATGGAGGTGGCGAAGGTGAGCCCACCTTGAGGCCGAGGTAGACGTTCGCCGCGGTGAAGGCGAGCGTGATGATGCCGCTGATGACGACGCCGCGGATCGTCGACCCTTGACCGGTCCGGAGCCGGCACTGGACGACTTCGCCGCAGTGGAGCCGCTTGAGGTTGTTGTGGACATGGTGAGATCTCTCGATGTCGGGATGATTCCGAGGGGAGAGTAGCACTGTGTCCGAAATACGATCGTTAACGAGCTCATCTCGATGCACAACGGATCAGGGGTCGCCGTCGTCGCCCTCAGCACTTTCGATCGAATCTCATCAGAAGACCCGGAGCCGTGTCGTCTATGAAGTTTTGGTTGAAGTCGAGGAGCACGTCATCCGACAGCCGGCTCACTCGGAGGCCAGGGCGCCGGCGATCCTGTACAGGGCGACGGCCAGGAGGAAAGGCAAAAGCAGTCATGAGACTGGGGTCTCCAGAAACCGGAGAGCTGGTAAGAAGGTCGCCGCCGATGGCGCCGGAGATCGTGGCACCGAGGTACATCGCCGTGTTGGATAGCGAGGAGACGGTTCCTCGGGCTTGGCTGGCGTGGGCCTGCGCTGCCCCAGCGAGGACCGGCAGAGGAAGCCGGCCACGACCAGGGCCGCGGCGAAGGCGACAACGGCGCTCTCACATGGTGGTCACGGTGAGCGGCATCGCAGCGGCCAGGAGGTAGAAGGCGCCCTGGATGAGGATGCCGCCCCACAGCGACCGCCGCTCACCGATCCTTGCAACGACCCGTGGACCGAGGAGGAGCCCAGCGCCGTTCCCAGACCGATCATCATCATGGCCTTTCCCTAATGGTGGCCTGCGAGGCACTGAAGTCCTGGGCCAGCCAGGAACCGATGAAGGAGAACGAGGCGTAGTTGCCGGTCTGGAACACGAGGTAGGCGAGGAGGGACCACCTCAGCACCCGCGAGCCGAGGACCCTGTGGTAGGAGCCGACAACGTCAGCAGGCTCCCCCACCGGCCGCACATGGGGAACGAGAGGAAGAGGAGTCCCACAGAATGACGCTGACCACCGCGACCACGAGGAACGGCAGCTGCCAGCCCCTGATCGACAGGTAGGAGCCGATCGGCACGCCGGCAACCTGCGCAACCGCCAGTCCCGCAGTCGCATAGCCCATGACCTTTGATGACGGACGGCCGGGGCACCGTCACCGGATGGAGGCCCAGATCTGGGAGCCTGACGAACGCGGCACCCACGCCGGCCAGGAAGCGGGCGGCGACCATACTCCAGGGAAAAGCCTCCAGGCCAGTCCGCAGGCACAGGTGAAAACGGCGAAGGCCGCCAGTCCGGAGAGAATGACCCGACGTCGGTCGTGACGGTCCGAGACGGGGCCGGCCACGAGGGCGAACAGCGCGTACCCCAGGGCATAGGCGGAGACCAGCCAGCCGGCCCGGGACGGGACGTCGAGTCACGCTGGAGCAGGGGCAGCAGGGGCGCGACGAGGAGGTGTCGGTCCCGATGACGAACATGGTGAAGAAGGACAGCCAACCCATGGTCGAGACGCGGACACCTTTTCGGCGACGTCCTCTCGTCATCGACAGACACGCGCGATGAGCCACTGACTTCTCAGTCATCTCAAACCTCCTAGTTCGATGTTTGACGTACTAAGAATTGTAAGAGACGATACTCTTTGTCAACCCCTCCGGTGCTGCGCCGGGGCGAAGGTCGAGACAGAGAGGCAGGGACGAACCGTGAAGGATCAGGGAGCCTTCCACCCCGAGGTGGGCGACATCTCCCTGGACGCGATCCTGGGCGCCCTGTCAGACCCCATCCGCCGCGACGTCCTGCGCCGGATCGCCGATGAAGGCGCCCCGACTGCGGGGACCTGAGCCTACGACGTCGTCAAGTCCACGATGTCGCACCACTTCCGGGTGCTGCGCGAGTCGGGGCTCCTGCATACCGAGCGCGAGGCAGCACCGGCGCATTACCCGGCGCGACAACATCATCGAGCAGCGCTTTCGGGCCTGCTGGCCGCCGTCGGCCTGCCCGCCGGCAAGGGGCGGTGGCCGGACCGACGATCACCCGAGCGAGTACCCCTGACGGCTCGAGGACTAGCCGCCGGCAACCCTGCGAGGTGAGAGATGGCCAGGCCGCGCAAGCCGATCGACCTGACCCGACGGCGTCGCCTGATGCGGACGGCGCGCACGATCTTCGCGCTCCATGGGTACAACGGCACCGCGTTGAGCGACATCCTCTCCGCCGCGGAGTTCCCTCGCAGGCTCCTTTACTACTTCTTCACTGATAAGGCCGCACCTTCGACTCGGCATTCTCCGACGGACTGGCCTTGCTCGCCGAGCAGGTGAGACCACCCGATCCTGCGGCACTGACCGCTGAGTCCTTCTGGCCTGAGATCTTCACCTTCTTCGACGAGCTGGCCGCAGCCAGCGACGACGAGGACATGGCGACAATCGCGACGCTCTTCCACATGCAGGACGCTCCACCGAGCGCCTCACGCGCCGATTTCGAGAGGTCCACCCGGGCGTGGTGCGAGCAGACCGTGCGCACGGGTCGCGAGCAGGGCGCGCTCGACCAGGAGATCCCGGAGGACCTGCATGTCGAGCTGGTGTGGAGCGTTGCCGTCACACTCGATCGGTGGTTGGCCTCGCAGGCCGGCAAGGGTGCGGATGCTCGAGAGCTGGCGCATACCCTTCTGACGCGCTTGTTCGGGGCGCCGTAGCAGACTCCTCCCCGCCCGACCGCAGCCGTGGGTAACGACAGCCCCTTTGTTTGTGACACGTTTGTCCATAAATGATTACCATGGCTGATAGCCAGCGTTCGCTGCCACAACGAGGTTCAGGAGGAATGCGAGATGGCGAGCGTTCTTGTCGCCGGGCGACCGGATACCCTCGGCCGGTACGTGGTCGCTGGAGCTTCACCGCCGCGGGCACCTCGTCCAGGCCGTGGTGCGGGACCGGGATCGCGCCCGCAGGAAGGGCCCTGGGGCTCACCGTCATTGGATGGCCTGGTGGACGAGTGGGCTCGGGAACGTCACCGATCCTCGCTTCACCCGGGATCTCGCAGCCGACGTCGAGCATGTTGTCTCGACTCTAGGGGGTGACCCGCCAGAAGGCCGACCGTGCGCAGATCGACAACCTCGCCAACCTGGCGATCCTGAACTCGGCGCTGAAGCACGCCGGCCCTTCACCCACATCAATACCCTGGGCGGCGATCGCTGCCCCGCCCGGCTGACGCGAGCGAAGTCGGCATTCGCGCAGACGCTCTCAGTGGCGGAGATCAACCTCAGATCATCAATCCGCCGGCCTACTTCTCCGACATGACGGAGGTGTTGGCGATGGCCAGGCGCGGCCTGGTGACGGTGCTCCGCCCGACGGCGCGGATCAATCCGATCCACGGGGCGGATCTGGCGACCTACGTCGTTGACCGGATGGAGGAGGGGACCGCTGGCACCTGGGACATCGGAGGACCGGATGTGCTCACCTGGAGACAGGTAACCCAGGGCCTGGCGTTCCACGCCGTCGGCATACCGCCGCGCATCGCCGCGGTGCCCGCCTGGGTGCTACCACCGGCGTTGAGGCTGACGGCGCTGTTCAGCCCCCGCCTGGCCGACGTCGCCCAGTTCATGCACCTGGAACATGATGCGCGACTGCGTGGCCCAGACGACGGGCACCCACCACCTCGCGGAATTCTCCACGCACGGTTCTTGAGAAGCAGCAGTAGGCGGCCGACTCACTGCGAGGTGACTTCGACTTGCTGTCGGGTGTTCCACTCTCATCTTGCCGCTGGTGACCATCCCCCAGACCCGCAGGGGACGCAGGATCAGTGCGGACCAGAGCGTCGCCACCGGGGACAGGATGAGACTGGCGTACCTCTGGGAGCCGGTGGTGTCCGAGCGCCACACGGTGATGTACCTCGAGCCCTGCGCCAGCCCGATCGCGAGAGGCACCAGCACCACCGTCGGGGGGATACCGCCACCGAGGACGAGCGGACGCCACAGCAGCAGGTAGACGAAGACCGAGATCACCAGCCAGATCTGCATCCACCCGGTGGCCTGGCGCCACCAGCCCCACGAGAGGACCGGCAGGAAGCGGATGCGCCAGAGCCCACGGATGAAGGAGCCGCGGAACCAGCGCTCCCTGCTGGCGATAGTGGTGGCTCCAGCGGTCGGGCATCCACGCGAAGGCGAAGGCCGAGGGCTGCTGAACGGTCTGCCGTGCAGCAAGGCGAAGAGCGTCAGCATGGAGTCGTCGGAGAACTCCACGTGCCTCCCAGGTAGCCTCTCGTTCATGTAGGTGTCGATGTTCTCAGCCAGGATGGAGCACCGGTAGGCGGCCAGACCGCCGAGTTGACCATGACCGAGCCGAGCTGCGACATGAAGGAGCGATCGATGAGCTCGCTGGCCGACGAAGATCACGTCAGTGACACGGGCGAGCAGATTCTCCCGATTGTTGATCGCCAGGATGACGCCGGCCACCGACATGACCCGGGGATCGCTGAAGGGCTGGACGATCTCATGGAGGGCCCTCGGCGTCGAGCATGGAGTCGGAGTCGACGGTCACGAACAGGTCGGCGTCGCGGATCTTCCTGAAACCGTGAACCCTGAGCATGCCGCTTGCCCTCATTGGCCGTGCGTTGCCAGGTGGCGTAGATGCGGGCCACCGCCGCCTGACGAATGAACCAGTCCCGCTCCGCCACGTAGGCGCCCTGGGTGGAGCCGTCGTCGACGACGTGGATCTCCGCCGGCGGAGAACTCTGATGCAACAGGGCGGAGAGCATCCGCACCACAACATCAGGATCCTCGTTGTAGAGCGGAACGAGCACGGCGACCCGATACACCTCACCACGACCGACCACGCGCCCCTCGAAGCCGGCCAGCACTGAGCTGCACAGCCACCATCACGAAGAGGGACATCGAAGGTCCACACGATCCACGTGTCCAGGACGTGGTGCCGACTGACCAGCACGCGCCAGCACAACCACCCGCCACACCGAGGGCCACCAGGATGGCGGGCAGGGCCCCACTGGCTCGCATCAGGGGCCCGAGGCAGCCCGGTGGCATCGGCCGATCGCTGAGCCTCGTCCGTCGTCGCCACCGGAGTGCGTACGGTGACCACGCCTCGCCGCGCCCCTTGCCACGGACCACCCGCACCACCCGGAGCCGTGTCCTGCGCTTGAACAGCAGCCGACCGCGAAACAGGGACAGCAGGATGACAAGGCAGACCAGCAGGGACGAGCAGGCCGAAGGACCAAGTCATAGGCGTCAGTCTTTCCCAGTGTCGAGTGCCGGTTCCGAGCGAGGAGGCGACGGCGGCTCAGGCCGGGGCTGAGGCGAGGGGCTGGCTGCGCATGACCTCCGGAACCGTCTTGACGTGAAGGCCGGAGTCCGCCACCTGCTTCATGAAGCGCTCGAAGCTGGCCGCCTTCACCGACTCGGGAGCACCATCGGGCTTCTCGTCGATGCGATGGAAGACCATGTGGGTCCAGCATCGGTGCTCCCGGCACCGAGCCAGGGCCTTCTCGACCTGGGACTCGGTGGTGTAGGAGCCGCAGAAGACGCGGAGCCGAATGGGTCCCCGGCGCAAGGGTCTCCGGGGCGTTCTCGATGGTGCGCAGCGAGGTGAAGTAGTCTGGGAGGTGCGCAGCACGAGGTCGTTGTACCGGCCCATGGGCAGGGCGAAGTGGGCGGCGCCCTCGCGGTAGCCGTGCTCGAGGAGGAAGGACCTGATCGTCTCGAACTCCTGGCGTATCCCCGCCTCGTCGAGCGTGGTGAGGTCGGTGGAGGCGTGGGCGGCGATGTCCCAGCCGTGAACCTCTCGCATCTCAGCGAGCTGGTCGGCATTCATGCGCCCCGGCAGTCCAACCTTGTCGGCGATGACGTAGGAGGTTGCCGCGGGGATGCCGTAGCCCTGCATGATCTCCCGTGCCGTCTTGTAGTCGCTGTCATAGCCGTCGTCGAAGGAGATGGAGACGATGCCGCTGTCCGCTGAGGGCAGGGTGCCCAGGTAGCCGAGCCACAGGCGGCTCGGTGCCGAGTCGGAGGCGGGAACGGCCTTCAGGCGCACCCGTGTCACCCGGTCCAGCCGCGGGTGGCCGACGACGGCGCGCTCGGCGGCGCGGTTGACGGTCACCCGGCACCAGGTGCCGGTGCGCAGCGTGCGTATGTCGGGTGCGACGTCCAGGCGCAGGCAGTCCTCACCCTCCCCGCCGAGCCTCGGTGGATGCCTCGATCTGCCGGTAGTCCTCGGCGCGCAGCCACAGGTCCCACTGGCAGTCGGTCATGTCGATACCCGAGAGCGCCAGGTCGGCGCAGGTGGGACGAGCGGTGTCGCCAGTGGTGGTGAGCTGCAGCGACTGGGTCCCGTGGGAGTGGTGGAGGTCCGGCCGCATGGAGCCGTCCCTGGAGGAGAGGGTCCAGGCACGCGGGTCCTGCATGTCCGACAGCACCTCTGACGGCGCCGAGGATGGACCCACGGGCGGGGCCGGGGAGGCGTGAGCCACCGTCTGCAGCTCAGGTAGAAGAGTGCTCGAGGCTGCTAAGGCGAGGCCGCCCATCAGAAAGTTGCGGCGCCTCATCACATCATGCTGCGGCAAGGTACTTCTCCAGTTAAAAGTCCACTCGGTTGGTTTCCTCTCCAGGATACGCACCAAATCGCCGCCACCGCAGACAAAAGTCGCGCACACCCCAACCAAACGCCTGCCACATCGTGCTACCAGCCCATCGAGTCCCTGCAAATCCGCGCACCTCCGCCAACCAACGCCGACTACATGTGAGGGAGATCACCCTACTGTTGTAGGTATCTGAGACGCCCCATCGACCACCCGCCACGTGAGTATGAACGACGAAGAAGCCCGACCACTCGCCATTGCTATGTCCTCGGCGACTCTTCTCGTTCGGGACTCAGGCGAAGACCGAGGCGAGGCGGGCGACGGCGGGTCGGAGTCGCGGACCAACCGGCGAGCACCTCTCCGGCGGCATCGACCGGTAGCTCGATGAGAGCCTGAGTCAGTCGCAGTCGCACGGCGGTCTCGGCGATGGGTACGGCGAGCTCGTCGGTGAGAGCGTTGACGATCCAGGACGCACGCTCATCGTCGCGGCACAGCGCTCCCCAGCACCTCCGCGGCCTCCACATCGTGGGCGCCTTCGACCACCATCGCGACAAGGACGGGGACGGCCTCGGTCACACCGCATCGCCCCAGCGCCAGAGCGGCGCAGTCGCGCACGACCGCGTCGGGATCATCGAGAGCCTGCGCGAGCACGACGGCGGCGCCCGGCGCTCGGGCACCTCAGAGATCGCCCGAACCGCGCGCCGTCGAACGTCCGTGTCCTCTGCTCGAGCACCGGCGCGCAGCGCCGCCACCGCATCACCGCCGGATCGGGCGATGGCCCAGCGCAGCGCACCTGCGACATCCGGCTCGGACTCGCCCGAGGCGCTTCGGCCAGTAGACCGACGGGGACTGGCGCTCCCGCAGATCGGATCAGAACGGCTTGCTGTCTGCGTGCGGCACTTTCCGAGTCGAGGTCTCGCATCAGGTCAATGACGCGCAGGACGTCGCGCCAGTCGGCAGGCGCGGAGGCGTCAATGGCCCGGAGCCGGTCGAGCGGGCTCGCCTCCTGGGCCAGACGCTCCTCAGTGCACCGGATGAGATCGACGACGAGTGCGGCGGGCGTCAGGTCCGGGTCCTCCAGAGCACGCCCCACCTGCTTGAGCGACAACCCCATGGATCGAAGACTCTCCACCTGGAAGATTCTGCGGACGTCCTCGGCAGAGTAGTCGCGATAGCCGGCGGAGGTGCGGCCCGTAGGCCGCACCAGACCCAGAGCCTCATAGTGCCGAGCATCCGGGCACTCACCCGGAGGAGCGGGCTGCACGCCGATCAGCACCCATCTCCTCCTGCTCCCCTTGGGCTCGGCCTCCTCAGTCCCGTCCTACCACGCCAGTATCCGACTCCTCCGCGCTTGACGCCCCGGTGTGAGCATCAGCCTCGCCCTCGAAGATGGCCTCCTCAAAACCTCTCCCGGGTCCTGCCGAAGCAGGGCTCGGTGACACGGGCGTGCGCAGCCACTTTCGGATCGAGACTCTGCGCGGCCTTCTCCAGGACGGATCGGCGAACTCGCCGAGGTCGATCAACGCCCAGCCCAGGCTCAGCCTGGACGCTGCGGTCTCCGCGCGACCTGTACGCCTCGCGCGTCACTCGGCCAGAGACGCCTTCTCGTCCTCCGGAACGAGGACGACGGCGGTGCGCCAGGCGGTCCGCGCGATCCGTCGTCGGGATCGCCGAGCATCTCACGGGTGATCCAGGGCCAGGCGCTCTTGTCACCGATCTTGAGAGCGTGCAGGGCCTGACTGCGAGCCTGGCTGCACCCGAGTCGAGCCTCCGGTGGAGGCGCGGCAGAACGATCTCCGGCGGCAGGCGGGTGAGGCCCAGGAGAGCATGTCCCGAACGAAGAAGTCCGGCCTGATCGCGCACCGCTCGACGAGTAGTTCCGTGTAGTCGGCATCGGCCCATCCCTGATGGCGGGGCCGCCTGCAGGCGGATCGAAGAGCCTCCTCAGCGCTCAGGGCCTTCGCGACACGGGGAGTCCTGCGGGGTTGTGCTGGTCATCGACCACCTCCTACCCCAAGGAAATGCCTTGTCACAATGTCAAGGTCAAGTCGTCCCGGCACTCGACGCGCATCCGGATGTTGGCCGAGCCTAAGGCCGCAGCCGATCGATACTGACCTCAATTATTCGCGGGGTCTGCCGTCTGAAGCCGGAGTCGAAGTTAATGAGCAAATGGATGGCGAACCCGTGCAGCGCCGTCGTCTCCACCTCGATATCGATCCTCCTGACCGACTTCGCCTGGCACAGCGGGCTACTCGCCGCAGCCACCGCGTGGGTGGCGCACGGGTTCTTCACCACCGGTCTGCCCATCTGGGTCTTCGCCGTGCTGCGCGTCTGAACCACTATCTACATCATTGATCTCATCTGGACGGCTTGAAAGGTTCTCGAACCCCGCGACAGATAGGCCCGCAGCGGACTGCTACCGGATAGCACGGACGTATTTCTCAATCACGACGCCAGACTCGAAGCCTCGACAACTCACTAGATCAAAGTTCTGCACGATGGCCCCAGCGGCACCGAACAGCGGACGCCGATCACCAAGGATGACGGGATTGCGTTTGAGAATGAGGCGGTCGATCTCAGGCAGCAACTCTCCTGCAAGATTTCCGCCACCGCAGAGGTAGATCCCAAGCCCCTCTCGCCGCTTCAGCTCGCGCACCGTCGCGACCGCGTCGGCGGTGAACGTCACACCAACCGGTGGGGCTGTCTGCGAACATGTTGCGACGAACTCACTCAGGTGCGCATAGGGCCGTTCAATGCCAGCCGCCCGCGCGACGTCATAACTCGCCCAACCTTGAATGACCGTGTCGAAGCGACTACCCGGCGGATGCATACCGAGCGCCCCGAGCACATGGGCGGGAAGCGCATCGGCGAAGTCACTCAGGTAGACGGCCACGCGGTCCCCCTCGACGAGAAAAAGCGTCGTAGCCGCCGTCAGGCGCGGCGATATAGCCGTCGATAGCACGGGCGACGTAATGAGATCAGTTCACATATCACACCTCAATCACTACCGTTGTCGTGGTTAAAACAACCTTACCACTACAGCAGTAGTAGTTGCGATAGCATGATGATACGGCCCGTAATGCTGAGCGACGCACGCCGCTCGCCGACGCCGCTGTACGGGTACGCTCAACAAGGCTCGCGCGGTCTGACGCATCGGGCGATCGACACCGAGGCGGCGGTACCCAGGGGTACGGCCCGAACTACTTCGCCTCGCGCGATGAGGTCGATTGACGCGATTCTGCTCCGCATCAGCGAACGTCTGCGGCCTAATTCCGACATCCACGCGATCTCGCCCAGCGGTTCCCCTGCGTTGAACGATTTACCGAGTACCTGCGCGACATCGTCCACCGACTGACAGACGATCGCGATGCGCGATCGCGCTCGATGCCTGCGACTCGAAGCCACCCGCCGTCCTCATGTTTCGCTGATGCGCTCACCTCCTGGCGGCGAGCAGGGCTTGAAGCCGACATCGAGTTCAACGAAAAAGATGGTCCTACCCGACCTGCCTGCGGACATCATGTTTTCCACTACGCCCTCGACGGGCTGATTCTCGACCAACTCACTGTCCCCGTGGATCGAAACCGCCAGCCCTGACGAGGTGGTAAGCGCGCTCACCCACCGACTCCTCAGCGAGTGACGCAACTCACCAACTCAATCCTGTTCTGCCAACGGCGACGTCGACGATGTCATCCAGTGCTGCACCGACTATAAGCACCGCTTGCCCCAGCAAGGAAAAGGTCGTTCCGACGAGCCCACTGCAGCGGTATTGGCAGAGGTCTGCTCCGCCGGATATCTAGCAGGGCATCCTCGATCTAGTGGTTTGTGGAAAACTTGTCAATGCCCCTCATCGTAATCCGGTGACATAGCACGCAGTCAAGTTGCACTCAATGACATAGCACACACCGTCGGAAGAATCACCGACACCAGGCGTCGCGAGCGCGTGAGGACCTATTCCAACGAATTGAAACCATCTATATCACCGGAAATTCTCAATTCCGTTGCCCAACAGGCGGGCTTCGGAAGCGAACGCCCCTCTCCCTCTTCCTGCGTGAACACGGTGTCACCCTCCGTAATCACTCCCCGTCGAGCAACGAGATTCAACTGATGTACGCCACCTACGAGCAGAGACGCTTCACTCGAATGTACGGGGAGGTCAGGCATCCCCGCGAGAACAGTCCGAAAGCATCTACCATGCCGACGCATCATGCGCAACACACACGGCGCTAACGTACCGCTTAGCCACAATAAGGCAAAACACGCCAGCCGCCTCGATCCTGGCAGGCTGCCGCTGGAGCGCACCTCCCCATAGCCAGACCCGGGAGGCAACATCCTGTTTCCAGTCATGACGACCGCTTCCCTTAGGTCGAATGCCACCTAGTTGCAGCAGGCTTGAGACGGTAGTCTCAGACTCGTGATAGGGACTTGCCGAAGTCGCAGAAGGGCGCACAACCAGCGTATTTCAGGATGCTGTACGCCTACTCCTTCTCATCGCCGCTGCGGCGGAGCCGCTTCCTAGCCCACCGCCAGCCGAGGCTCCTGCCGACTCCGTCGCCGATGCTACGATCACAAGTACTCCTCCAGAAGTTGGACTTCTGGCTGCGGAACCCAGACTACCTCTGCTGACGAGGCTCCTCACAAGATTCGAAGCAGAAGGCAATGAAGACGATCTCAAGCGCGCACGCCAAATCCTCGAGAGTGATGAGCCTGAAGTTCGCTCGTATCAGATGCTTCGTTATCTTTTCGGCGCTTACGAGCCACTCGACGAGGCTCTCTCTGTCCTTCAAACGCCTGGCCTTATCATCCGCCGTCGACACGGCACCCCCGGCCACACTGTTCAGCACAACTATTACCTCATGAAGACTGGACGCGATACAGCACACCAGATCGTAATTTCAGTACCAGCACTCGAGTATTACGTCGAGCGATCCAAATTGGTGGCGGACCTGGCGGGCGGCCGAAAAGGGAGCGCACTGCGCGACATCCAATACCTCCAGCCCGAATATGCAGACGCCGAGATTGGCACACGGATCGCTGGAATCACTGAACGCGCACGCGCACGACTACACAACTACTCACCTCCACAGGACAGGACGAAGCAGAATGACGGCAACTCTGGACCCTGATCCAACGTATCGCTACGACCGCAGGATGCAGTGAAGAGACCGTCCTGCAGACCCTGAACGACTATAACTTGAGTTTGGCTAACCCTAAACGCCAGCACCGCAGTTTAACGATCAACCGGCTCCGCATACGTGGAACAAAGACGGGCGAAATCGAATCGGGTAGGTTTGACCGAACATTCACCTTTCCTTTTGGGGTTACCGTGATCTCTGCTGACAATCTGCGAGGCAAGACGACGATTCTGGAGATACTGACCCTAGCCATCCGTGGTATGCCGAGAGATCTACAGTCAGATGTTCTTTCTTGGCTCACTGCCGTTTCCGTGGACATAAAACTCAACGGTCAGTCAGTCGGTCTTCGCTTATGGTTCACTAATTCACGCATCACAAAAGCAAAGATCCTCATTGGACAGCAAAGTCTTCTTCAAATCAGTGACGATATAATAGAACCCGACGTCACAGAGATTGCGCACGCAGAGAGCAGCGAAGAATGGGCTGAAACTATAGGCACATTCATGATGACTCAACTAGGTCTTGACGCCATCCACGTGTTTAATAAAGCTAGAACCGACGACGAGGCAGGAACCATCAAGTCGCATGGTTGGCCAGCCTATTATGGAGCGATATATCCGCCAGCTGGCGCCGACAAGGTACTTCTGGGAAGCACTGCGAGTGACTACCTTCCGGTCAGACTAATTCAGGTTTTCCTAGATATGCCTGACGCGACACGCGCAATGCGCGTCTCAGCGCTAGCTAAGCGGCTCGATAGCGAATACAAGGCAGAGCAGCGGCGTCGGGAGGAAGCAAACACTTCAGTCGCCCACGAATTGAAAACCGCGCAGGAGCGCTTAGCCAAAGCCGAGGATCGGTTAGCCAACTTACACGGGCAAGCACCGGCCGAGAGCCTTCAGAGCCTGATTGACCTTGCCTCGGCCGCTGCGAGACGAGTCGCGGATGCGCACAAATTGGCTGAAACTGCGGCATCTGCCTACATTGAAGCTCACCAGTCACGCATAGCCGACGAAAAGACTCTCAACGCGCTGCGTGAGTCTGCCGCCGCTAGTAGCCTTTTCCAAGGCCTCAATCCCAAGTATTGCCCGCGGTGCGAAGAGCCAATCACGGGTGAGCGCAGAAAGCGCGAACAAGAACGCCACCGGTGCGCAGTCTGTGACGCCGCGCTTGGCAACGAAGATGATGACTACAAGGAGCGGGAACTGCAAGCCGTTGAAGCCCGTCGCCGCGACACAAGCCGCGGGTTATCGCTGGCCGCAGCCCGCGATACCGCTCAAACAAAACTCGCTGAAGCGAGGGCGGAACTGGAAAGGCTGGATGAGCGAATCGCCGCTGTCGACAATGCCCGCCACTCAGCCGCGCAAATGGAGGCGGAGCATGAACTCGCTGCTGCTCGAGCCGTCGTGAAAACACTTAAACAACTGCAACCAGAAGCCGTGGAGGCGCCCGCTGCCCAAGGCATCCTCGCCGCGGCCGACGGAATTTTGACGAGCCGAGATCAAGAACCTCGACAAGGAACTTTATGCAGACCTCAGCACCAAAATCTGCAACTTCAGAGTAACTTTTGGAATTCGCGAACTCGAAGGCGTGCGAATCAAAGCGAACGGCACGATGGATGTCACAAAAGGCGGAGGTATCGCGTCTAGCATCTCATCACAGAGCCCTGGTGAGCGGCTCCGGTTGCGGTATGCCCTACTCATCTCACTACTTCGCCTCGCTCGGGAACGCAGAATCGCTGGGCACCCAGGCCTACTGCTGCTTGACAGCCTGAAAGCCGAAGAGGTCCAAGATGACCATGCACGAATTCTATTGGAGGCTTGGTCACCGCCGCCGCTGAGGAGCCCGAACTCCAGATTTTAGTGACAACTGCCGACCGGACACTCGCGTCCAAGGTACCAGGAGTCACAGCGACTATCGAACCCGATTCAGACCAGATCTTCGATCTTCTAGTCAACTTCGCCTCAGCAAGAGCGAATTCGTCATGATCCTTTACAGATCGGCTAAACAAAGCCTTAGCCTCGCATGATATTTCCAGCCTGTTATCCATCGGCTCCGTTGAAGAGATTATGTGCGAAGCGACAGCGCTGGCTGCTGGCCAGCACGCACCACTTGTTGCAGAACTCTTGGTCCACCAACTTAGTTCGAATGGAGAGATAGACCTATGGAGGGAGGCGCTTTGTAGGTTCTCAGAGGGACTTGGTGATCAGCAAAGCTATCTGGCCCTCCGGGAGTCCGCCGATCACCTCCTCGGTGGCGACACAATCAAAATTGTGGGCCCAACCCTGCACGACGCATTACTCCCGACTCCTGACTGTATCGCTACCTGTCCATTGATTGCAGGACTGCGCCTGAGTATTGCGCTCGACGTTGTGACTATGACAGATTATCCGCCGTATCGCCTACTGGATGTTCTTACTCAGCCTGTCGACACGTTTCCCTTCGAATTCGATGATCCGCTCGCTCGGACAATTGGGGTTGCCGTAGACCTTTGGACAGCCGAAGACGAACAGCGCAGGTTTTCGGCCACGCTTGATAAACTTGCGGATCGCGGTTCGGAGGATGCGGCATACGAACGCGCGCTGCAACAACTTCGCCATGGGCTCAAGCAACTGGATCAGAGAGAACTGATCAAAAACGTCCGCGACGCGCAAGTGCGTTTCCTCACCCTCGCCTCCGAGGCCGAAGACAGAAGCGACGCACAAGCGTTCGCATCGGCGTGCCAGGCAATCGTGTCATTCCACGATTGCAATGAGCAGCAACTTCGAGCCGCTGCGCTCTGTGCGCGTGAAACGGCGAATCGTCGGACACTGTTGCTTCACAACATGCATCACCGAGATGGGGCCCTTGCAGGGCATGTAGCTGGACTGGCCTGGACATCACTGGCATGGCACCTTGAGAATGCTTTGGACCAGTTATCCGAGGACGCTTTCCTGAACACCTGGGCCGCCGCCGAAGTGATTGCTAAGGTCTACGAGGCGGATCGGCGCTTTAGCGGCCTGCACATGGTTCGCACGGTCGTCCAACCCCGAATCGTCAACGAACTCGCCAGTCGCCATGCGATGGCACACCAGTTGCGGCGAGCAGTAGACGAGGATCGGGCTTGTGACGACCCGTTACTGGCAGATGAAATCTACGAACTCGCTGGCCTCGTGCGCCAGGCACGATCGACTCCACGCGAGCCCAGCGATGACCCTCAGGGGGTTTCCCAACGCGAACCCTACTTGTACGCGCTACTCGGGCCAGCCTCTTCTCTGATCAGTAGCCCTAGATGACAACAAGCGAGCCTACACTCGAAGAGTCCGCCCACCAGACGTTCGTCGGGACGTTTGCTGGCGACCGGCCCACGAACGAGTTAGTTGAGATACTAACCGCATCTCTCATGGCTGACCTCTCAGAAAACCCCCGCATTCACCGGCGCCGTCAAATCGAACTTCTCACTACTTGTACTGAACACCCTGCGTTTTATGGTCTACGTTGAGACGTGAGGCAGGAATACACCATGCCGATCGACGCAAGTCATCCAGCACCGCGTGAAGCCACGCTCCAAAAGCACTTCGCGGAATACCTAAGCGCTACAGAATTGGCAGGACGCGTCGGCCTTGAGCACTCCAACATAGCGAATGGCCGCGCTGATGTAATTGTCAACTTTGACGGCGCCCAGCGATGACGTGACAGAGGTGAAACGGGAACTAGCCGACTCCAGCAAGACGAGCATCGAATCCGCTTACCTTGCCCAGGCCATGAGTACCAGTCGACGAACCAGCCGTTTGCACAGGCTGCTTTGTGCTTGATCTACTGACCATTCGGCTGGTACACCGCACGTCGCCGACTCCGTGTGGGTCAGCCATCGTCGTGACGCTTCAAAAAGAATCACGACGAGTGCTGTGATCGCTGTTGTTCGGGGGAATCGTCCCACACCAAGTTCAATGGCGTAAGCGCGAGCAGATAGCAAGGACGTGCCTCTTACCCGAGTTGCACAGTTTGGGTTGGTTTGTGTTTCTGGATGGGATTTTTCGTTGGAATGGTGGGGTGGGGTGGTCATCGTGGAGCACTAAGCCGGCGGTAGGATCGGGCTCTTCGCGTTTGAGGGGTGTGGTGACTGGAGCCTACTGAAGTTCATAGGTGAGGTGGGTGCGTCGTTGCTTGGTGAGGGGTCGAGGTCCCCGATGATGGGGTGCTACACACGCCATCAGAGAGACCTCGACGTGCCTGAGACTACCTTCACCGACCCTGGATCGACGACCTTCCTGGGCCTGGACACCCTGGGACTGACTGCGGTGGGTCGACCACATGACCTCGACGAGCCATTGTGTGGAGTGCCGCATGCCGATCGGGTTTGGAGGATCCGTTCTGCAAGGCCTGCGGGGCTCAGGGAGTATCCCGTGGGACGGTGGCCCGGCGCCTGGCCCACGTGCCGGTGGGGTGGAGACCCACGCAGCTGGTGGTGCGCGTGCGGCGCTTCGCTTGCACCCACTGTTGTCGAGTGTGGAGGCAGGACACCCTCGGCCTGGCCCAGCCGCGGGCGCGGCTGACCCGCCCGGCGGTGGAGTGGGGGCTGCGGGCCTGCCCTGGAGTGCATGTTTCGGTCTGCCGGGTGGCAGCCGCCCTGGGGATCTCCTGGCACACCGCCAACAACGCAATCCTGACCCGAGCCGAGCAGATCCTCAACGAGGTGCCCGACCGATTCAAGAGGGTGGAGGTCCTCGGCGTTGATGAGCATGTGTGGCGCCACACCAGGCGGGGCGACCGGTATGTCACCGTCATGATCGACCTGGCCCCCGTGCGTGACCGCAGTGGTCCGGCGCGTCTGCTGGACGTGGTCCCGGCCGGTCCAAGAAGGTCCTCAAGACCTGGCTCGCGGCTCCGGGACGAGTCCTGGCGTGCGGGTCGAGGTGGTGGCGATGGACGGTTTCACCGGTTTCAAGAGCGCTGCTGGCGAGGAGCTTCCGCAGACCCGGGCGGTGATGGATCCCTTTCATGTCGTGTCCCTGGCGGCCAGCAAGCTCGACCAGTGCCGCCGCCGGATCCAGCGGGCGATCACAGGGCGGCGGGGCCGGGCAGGTGACCGGCTCTACCGGGCCCGGCGCACCTACGCACCGCCGATCTGCTCACCGACGCCCAGGCCGAGCGCCTGGAGAACCTCTTCGCTGATGATCGCACGCTGCGGTCCAGGCCTCCTGGGCGTCTACCAGCGCCTGATCCAGGCCTACAGGGTCGAAGAGCTGGCCTGGACGGATTCCTGATGCAACGGCTCATCGGCTCGCTGAGGCAGTCCCAGACGGGCTGGAGGGATCCAGACACCGGCCAGGACCACAACCGGAAAGAGCCTGCCGACATCACTGGCCTACTTCGACCGCCCTCGTACCTCCAATGGCCCCACCGAGGCGATCAGCGGGCGCCTGAGCACCCACGCGGCATCGCCCTGATTCCGCAACCTCACCAGCCACGCACCATCCGTAGCCTCATCCACGCCGGACGCCTCAAAGACCACCTGGCAGCAACCACCTAAACCAGCCAATAGGTCCCGCCCACAACACCTCAAACACGAAGAGCCAGGATCTGGTGGGTGGGCCCGTACCTGCGCCAGATCAAGACCGCCTTGGGGTGGGACCACGGCCGTGCAGGTTTTGGACAAGGAGAACGGTGCCGGGAACACACCGCCGGACTTGGATACGATCTACACCGCCATGGCCTCCGAAGCGGTCCTGACCTTGCGCAGATACGGGCTCATACCGGTGCACCATGCGGGCTCTTAGTGCCCCCTACCACCAAAACCCTCAATACCCAATACCAACGAAAAACTTACACCGACCTCCCGTAACCCGCAAGGCATCGCGAGTCAGGTGGACGAGTACCACTGCCCCAGTAGAACGCGTTGCATCGTTCCGTGTTCAAGATCCTGATCAAGGACTATGAGGCTTGCGCCTCGACGTACGAACTTGCCGAGCGGTACAGCCTGCGCCACACCACCGTCCGAGACACGCTCCCTCGTGCCGGGCCGTGAAGGCGAAGCGATGTAGCCCTCAGCGAAGAGCGGAGAAGGCCGAGATACGACGTCTATTCACCAGCGGCACGACCCGACGCGAACTGACCGAGATGTACGGCGTAAAGCGAATCAACGATCAAACGGGTGCCGCGTTCGTCGGTTGAGGTCACGACGGGCCCGACTTGAGGCGAGCGGTGAACGTGCCGTTGCGATCGCAAATAGATCAAGCGGGAGACCGGCGCCAGACGGGAACTGTTGGTCATCGATGCCCGCCTCGTTGATCACCCTCACGGGCCCGAGCGAGCATCGATGGCGCCTCAGGGATGAGATTCTGCCGGGCTCAGCACGTCGCCAACCGTTCTGTGACATACGAATCATGGCATTCCTGTACGTCACGTCTCCCATGACGCCGAGCGTACGAGCCCGATAGAGAAGCGCAGCGAGGCTGACACCCGAGTGCTCCTTTAGCTCCGCGAGTTTAGTCCAGCCCCGACCCGCAGTCGTCGTGGGAAGATGCGGCCCGATCTCCTCGGCCGGCATCAGGAACTCTGCGGCGAAGCGGTTGGCTTGCTCCTCCGCAACCTTCCCACCAGGTTCAGCATCGTGGTGCATGATCAGGTGCCCGATCTCGTGGGCAACATCGAAGCGCTGTCGGTAGTAGTCGTCCTTCACAGGATTGAGCACGATGATTGGGCGCGTGCCAGTATGCAAGGAGTAGGCGTCGATCGCCTCGATACCAGGTTTGCTAAACACGACGACCACACCAGCGCGCTCTGCCAGCCGGACGAGGTGCTGAATCGGTCCCGGCGTGACGCCGAAGAAGTACCGGGCTTCACGCGCCACTTCCTCCGGTGAGCCATCAAGCCTTCATCTGGAGCCACAGGAAGATCAGGCAGCAGCGTCTCGGGAAGTCTCAACGACCTTCTCAAAGGAGTCCAGCAATTTCCGTGACGAATTGACCGTGAGCTTCCGCTTCGTCCTGAGCGACCTGCGGGGTTGAACGCAACGAACGGAAGTGTCGGCTTCTCGACACGAGGAGGGATCCCTCCAGCAAAGAACTGTGGCTCAACCTTCAGCGCCCACGCTCGTTTGGCTACTGTGGCACGGCTGGGTTGTTTAGTCCCGTTCTCCCAGCCCGTAACCGACGCTGGCGACATCCCAATCAATTCCGCGAGACGAGCTTTCCGAAGACCAACCAACTGGCGCGCCATCGTCAGTCGTCGTCCGTTGAAGAACGATGTGGCATTGGCAAGCGTTTGAGTTGTACGTCGCGTGCTAGCCATTCGAAGTGGCCGTACCATCGCCCGTCTGTGCCTTCTTGAGGCGAACAGCAATCTCCTCAACCTGCATCGAAGGAGCGTCACCTGGAAGAACAGGGGGCAGGCCCCGCTCTGTCAGCTCAGAAGGAGTACCGCCATCGAGCAGTTGATGACGCCAGTGCCAGCATGAATCTCCCCGAAACTCAGGGTTCTTACTCTGACCGATATATAACTCAAACTTACCAGTGATTGGATCGAAAGAGTGTGCAGCAATGAGCGTCACCCCTTCGAAGCCATCGCCGTCAGGAATTTCCGACGATGGCCCCAGGCCGAAGTCTTCACCGAAAAAGAGCACACCCTGGGTGATGAGCGCCTGCGACGCCGTACGTCGTTTCGCATCACTCCGCTGCCCCCAATTGATGCGATCAACCTCACCATACTTGAAGGACTGCAGCAGCACGCGATAACCATCAGCCGCCCATCCCGGCGAATGCCTATAGTCGCTTCGACTGATACGACCGGGGAGGATCAACGGCATTGTCCGCAGAGCTTCTGGCGTGATGCCTCTACCAAGGACGTCTTCGCCGAGATTGTTAGCGCCGTCAGGAAGGGCATAGCGCCCATTGGCGGTCGCCCGGTCGAGAAGATCACGGATATACAAGAAGTTTAGAACGCCGACGAACATCTGATCGCGGCCAGCATCTTCGTCGTAGTCCCGCCCGTTCGAGCGAAAGCCACGAGAACAGCCCCACTCAAGCACCTCGAGCAGCCCGGACTGACCCAGGCTCTCCAGCGCGTCGTCTTCTGAGGTCATCACACTCATCGTAGCGCAAAGTCAGTATGTGGCGCCCTATTTTTACCTCGGCATGTCATCAGGAGCCCAGTGCCAACTTTTGAGGTAGATCATCTCGTCATGTTGACACGGACGCACCCGCTGAGGCGATGAGCGCCGGAGCACCTTGCAGCCGAACGGTGCACCGCCTGACCTCACCAAGAAAAGGTCTGCCCCGCCAGTTTCCTGGCGGGGGCAGACCTTCGAGGTGGTGGGAGCCTAGGGGGATTCGAACCCCGACCTTCTCATTGCGAACGAGACGCGCTACCAACTGCGCCATAGCCCCAAGTGCGGACCGATCCTCAGCACCGCCGCAGGCAGTCCTGGCAAGTTCGGTGGCGGTGAGCCCGCCCACCGCACCGGAGTCGCCCGGCGACAGGCCGTGGGAGTTCGCGCGCTACTCTCCGGCTGCGCGCCGCCCCTCGAGAGATGGCGTCGAGGTCGATGGGGTGGAAGAGCTCCTCCTCGTCCTCCACCGGAGCGGGATGTAGGCGCAGGGCCGACTGCGGACGCGCGGGCACCGGCGCCGAGGTGCGGGTCGATCACCAGGTCGGCGCAGGAACGCCGGGGTGCGCGGGCCGCCAGCGTGTAGGTCGCGGGGCGGGCACGTGGACCGGGCGCCAGCCCTGGGGCAGGGGTCGACGTCGTCGCCTCCTCCTGGAGACTCCCTCCGCCTCAGCCGGCGCAGCAGGCAGGCGCCTGAGGATGGACGACGGGACGGGCCGGCTCGAGGCGGGCTGGGGAGGCCGCAGCGGCCGGTCGGGCCGGCGCAGCCACTCAGGGGCGGGCCGCAGCATCCCGTTCCTGCGCCTCCTGCTCGATGGCGCTCGCCTCGGCGAAGGCTGCCCCAGCCGGACGGCTGCGGAGGTCGAGGTCGACGGGGGAGGCGACGAGGGTCGCGTGCGCGGCGAGGGCTCTCCTCATCGCCATCGCGGGAGACCGCCTCGCGCATACCCATGTCCAGGAGACCCCTGCCGGCGTGGCGCGAGCGCACGTAGACCGGCGAGGCGCGGCGGGTCGCCTCCTCGCGCTCGGCGGCCGCGGCGGCGGTCTCACGGCAGTCCAGATCGGCGTCGAGCGGCGGGCGCTCACTCCTCAGGTCCGATGGTCCGGGAGGGACGGACAGCAGCGGTGCCGGTCGCCTCAGCGGGACTGTCAGTGGTGGCTTCCAGCAGGCACGGCAGACTCGGCGGACTCCGTGGCGGCTGTCTCCCGCGACGACGCCCGAGCGCGCGGCCGACCGCTGGGCACCCTCGTGGACGAGGCGCTCCATGAAGGAGTCCTGCGTGCCGGGTCGCCGGTGGACTCGACAGACTCCGGCGGACACAGCGGGAGGCCGCACTGGCGCGCGCGGCACTGTGGCGGCGCTGCCGGCACCCACTGGAGCGCCTTGCGAGTGCTGTCGACGACGACGGAACGGGGCGCGGCCACGACCGGGGCCGAGGAGCGCCGGCCGGTCGAATTCAGGGTCTGCTCGAGAGCTCGGCGATGCCGGCGGCGCTCACGGCGTGATCCGCCGCGGCCGGGCCAGCGCGCGGCTCGGCGTCCGGCCACCCATCAGGTCTCCCAGCAGCGCGGTGGGCGGCAGGGCGGGCCACCACGGCAAGAGCGTGACAAGACCCAGCACCCAGGCGCCGAGCGAGACTCCGAGGCAGGACGCTGGCGACGATCCCGCGGTGCGGGCGGCGACCGACGGCGCTCACGGCTGGGCGTGAACCATGGCCGGGCACGGTCGGCTCGCGCTCGGTGCCTGGGGCGCGCACATTCCTCACGGCGGGCCTGTTCATCACACCCTCACCTGCTCGGTCGACGTCGAAGAGGCTCCGCATGCCCACTGCTCGCGCAAGGTCTCGTCACGCTCGACGGCGGCCGTACACGTCGCCAGGACCCGCAGGTGGCAGCCGAGTAGCCGGTCCCTGGACGTTGGAAACGTCGAGCCATCTCGCGGCGCTCCACTAAAAAGCCGGAAGGGTACAGTACACGGGAGGGAGACCGTGATGGGGGCGATGAGCTGCCCGGATCTCGATTCCACACGGCAACCGTAAGCGCGCGCTCGCGTCCCCGCTGCCGGGAACACTCCGGCTTTCCTTCGAAATACCTGGGATTCATGACGTCACACTGTCAGCATGCAGCACCTCTGCCACCACATAAGGTCACACACGTTTCTTCCCGTCTCGCTGAGCACGTCGTCACCGACCGGCCGACAGCCACCCGAACGCACCACCGTTGGTGCACCCGCCGCATCCGGAGACCGGCCCCGCCTCCGGCTGTGCGCACATACCGTGAGAAAAGCGTCACCCACGCGAGCCGCTGCTCCAAAGAGAACCGGCACCATCCGGCCCGTGGGCCTCCTCGGCGGGCCGCAGAAGGGCGTGTCGGCCAGGCTCCGTTGATGTGCATGTAGCCGCGGCGCAGCCTCCTCGCGCAGCCAGACCACGGCACAGCGCCAGGCTCCGCTCATTGTCGGGGCGCACGTTGATCTCCACGCGGTGCAGCCCACCGGCAACAGGCGTGGTCGAGGACGAGGGCCACCGCCAGGCGCACTCGATCCCGCACTGCCAGGCCGAGGCCGATCAGTAGCGCCTGGGCGCTGCGCGCAGCACCCCAGATGATCGGATCGACGGCGATCTGCGGCGAAGCGCCGTCGACCTCGACGACGAGGCATCGCCTCGCAGAGGCCTGGCCCGGCAAAGCGTCGGCTGGCTGGCGCAGGAAGGCGGGAAGGGTGCTCAGCGACTCCACCGCCGGCCGGCAGAGTGGCCTCTCCAGGGCGAGCCGGTCAAAGTTCTCCAGCCAGCGCGGCACGCCTTCCAGGGCGCTGTTCGTCGTCGGCTCTCGCGAGGCTCGCGCTGCGACGACCGAGGGCGCCAGGCGCCTGCGAGGGCACTCGGGGCGGTCCTCGTGATGGGTCGTTTTCGGGCTCGGGGCACGCCGGCCAGGCGGAAAAGCGCGTCGCGAGCCGGCCCCCGGCCAGCCAGGCCGGCGATGGCCCGCCGGGCCCCACCACCGAGGGAACCGTCGCAAGCCGTCGACCGCGGGCCGGGCATCGGGCGTCCAGCAGGAGAGCCGAGTGGAGTGTCGCCGGCCACCACGTGTACGCAATCGTGTCGCAGGCGCGACGGCGATGGCGTTGGCCTCGGACAGGCCCGTGCGGCGGACGGTGCCGGTGGCGTCGTCGGCTCGGCGCGGTATCACCGCGGGGAGGCGAGCCGCTGACGTGCGCGGGGACGAACCGCGCTTTCCGCTCGGGGAGTGCGGCCCTCGGAGATGGTGGCCCGGCAGGCTGGAGCGGTGCAGGGCGTGCGCCCGGCGATCTGGCATGCAGGACCGGCCACTGACGAGGTCTCGAAGGCGATCTGGGCGCTGGCGGGTCGCCGGGCGGGCGCAGAAGATCCGTGCCCACTCCGGCCGTCCCACGCCGAGGCTGTCGGCCCGAGGACATGGCGACGGCGTCGAAAACGCTGCCGAGGCCAGAGGCGGACCTCCCTTGACGGTGTCCCCCTGCCCGACGCTCCGGGCCCCCGGTGGTGATGAGGACGTCGGCGCGCGCGGCGATCCTCAGTACATGGTGTCCGCCAGGGCGCGCAGGCTCGTCGGGGACAACGGCACGCGGAAAGCCCTGACCGCCGGCGTCGGTGACCGCACAGGCCAGGGCGTGGCCGTTGGCATCGAAGACGTCGGCCTCACGAACTGCGTGGCCGGGCTCGACCAAGCTCGTCCCGATGGAGACGCGACGACGCGCGGTGTGCACACACGCGCACGTGCAGCCCAGGCCAGCCAGGAGGGCCACCTGGCGGGCTTTGACGCGCAGACGCTTGAGACTTGGGTGGTTCCGGACTACGTCCTCGGCGCGGCGGCGGACGTTGTCGCCCGATGCGATGGAGCGGTGGACGGCGACCCGGGACTCACCGCGGTCGGTGTCCGCCCAGGGATGACGGCGTCGCGCATGGCGAGCATAGGGCGCTCCGGAGTCGATGAGGACGGCGGCCCCGGAACGAGGTGGCAGCGCATATCGCCGGCGCGCACCCGCGCCGACGACGTCCGGGCACGAGCGGGTTGTTCCGGTCGGCCTCGGCGACGTCCTTGGCCGATGAGCAGGCGCGCCGTCCTGTCCGGCGGGTCCACGGCGGGCGGAGTCGATTCCGGCGACGACGATACAGAGCCAGGACGCATCCGGGCGGCGTCGGGAAGGACCCACGTCGAGGGGCGCTGCCGCCTGGGCGATCTCCGGGCAGGCGGCCAGGTGCTCGGCCACTGTTCTCCTTGGCACTCACGGATTGCCCTCAGGTTGACGACACGCGCCGTGCCCGCCGGGACGAGGCGATTCGGGCTGCGCGCAACTTCACCTGCACGAGGATGGAGTTACGCCAGCTGACCGGCGCGCTGGACAGCTTCGATACGAGCAGAGCTCGAGGTTTGACGACGCCAGGAGGGTTGCGCAAGTGCTCGGGGCGCGCCGCCGCGCCCATCACCATCCTGCCCGGCCCGGGGGCATGCCGCGGACTGCGAGGCGCTGACCGAGCGCACGCCCACGAGGCGGTGGCCGGCGCCCAGAAGGTGGCGGCCTTCGACGTGTCAGTGGAGGGCCGAGGCCCTGCGCGCGCTGCTGCTGGAACGCGGCTTCACGAGGCCGGCGTCAAGGGTCACTGCTGCCGGTGCTCGGCCCCCGCCACGCGCTTGCTGCTGGGGGCTGTTCCAGGGCGGTGAGGACCTGGCGGAGCGGGCGCCGGGCGCCCCGGGCACAACGCTACCCTTCCGGCCGACGCGGTCAGTCACGTCGACGCCCTCATCACATTCGGCGCTCGCCGTGGACTGCGTCAGGCGCCGCCTGAGCAGGGCGCGGCGGCGGGTACGACAGGATGCTGCCCCTGCGCTCCCCCGATGCCCACACCTTCGCCATCACCTCCACCTGGGAGGCTGGTGCCCGGGCCGTTGCCGATGGGAGCGCGACAGGTGCGTGGACGCCCGTCATCACGGCAGGAGTGGTTCCTGGCTGGCCACCGGCTCGCCGGCGCACACCATGTCGGGTCCTGAGCCCACCGGGACCGCCGGTTCCCGGGGGCCACGGCACCCTGAGGCGGCCCTTGCCCACGGCCCAGTGCTGAGGCCGGCGTGCCCGGGCCGCCGACCGACCCATGACCCTGGTGGCATGAGACGCACGCCATGGACTGCCCCGCCGACCCTCGCTCAGCACCTCTCCGGGAACCTCAGGATCCCCGCGCCGGGTCACCACTGCTCCTCCTGCCCGGCTCCCGCGGCCGTCCAGAGCAGCGGGCGGGCGGACCAGGCGATCACTTCGCTCCTGCTGTGGAGGCATCGCCACCCTGGTGAGTGGCCCGTCTGCCCTGGGCACCGCGGTCCTGGTGGCCCTCGGCGTGCTGCGTCCCGGCCCCGAACGCGGGCAGCAGGTTCTCGTCGCATCGCGTTCAATCAGCGCCGGGCTCTTCTCACCGAACAGGACGTTTCGACCAGCACGCTTCCGGCCGGGTCGATCCCCAGTCCCATTGACCTCCACGGGTCAGGCGGTGGGGGAGCCGGGCGGCCATCTCCTGGAGAAGGGACGCACGTGCTGACCGCCTCGATGACCAGCGGCGGCTGGCCAGCAGGCGGGGCCGACGAGCGACTGGTCCAGGTGCCCATCGACAGTCGAGCCACGCCCGCTTACGGTGCGCGGGTGGATGTCATCGGGCAGGCCCCCGAGAGGGTGGACACCCAGACGCAGGAGGACGCCTCTCAGTGCGGCGGCACAGAATCCCACTGAGCTCCCAGAGACCCCTGCCGCGCCGAGCAGCGGAGAGCAGAGCGACAATGAACCCTTATCCAGTCCCAGCACCTCTTCACCGACCAACCAGGGATCACCAGGATTTCAGGAGTCTTCTCAGAGTATCTCCCAAAAGATATCTGCGGACCTTTTGGACACAGCACCGTTCTCTGCTCAAGAGCGAGAGTGGTGACGATTCAGCAGGTCGGAGAGGTGGCCGATGGACAGAAAAACAAAGAAAAGTAACACTTATCACACTGGCTATTCCTTCCAGTAGCGCTATTCTACGGTAGTTGGCGCGGCTACAAATAACACGCTCGGCATTGCGCTGAGCCCGTAATGCCGCTGCGGCGTCTTACGCGAATGATAGGACGCTCTCACCTCCGGCCCCCAGATGGCGCACCCCGGCAGACGTCTGCCCGCGCCGCTCGAAAGGATCGCCGCATGATGACAGTTCAGGGTTCATCGCGCGGGGCAACGCCCTCGGATTTCGCCGTCGCCGTCATCGGTGGCGCGTTCAAGCCGATCGTTGACGCCATCGCCGGCGTCATTGATGACCATCACTCGGTCAGATCATCGGCCAGCCGAACTTCGACTCCGTCAGTCAGTTCAAGGTCATCTCGAGGTGCCACCGAGTACGTCCAGCCGGCACGATCATTACCGCCCTGGTGAACTTCCTGCTCGTGGCCGCCGCCGTCTACTTCGCCATTGTCATGCCGATGAACAGGCTCAAGGAGCGCCTGGCCAAGCAGAAGGCCGAGGACGAGGAGCCAACGGGTCTCCGACGTCGAGGCTGCTCACGGATCGCGACCTGCTCGCCGCCATGAGAACTGAGTCATGGCGATCTGAGCATCGCATCATCGCAAGGCCCCGCCGATCCTCGCGATCGGCGGGGGCCTTCCGCTTTTCACGGCAGCGCACAACACCTGCCGTCACTCACCGCGTAATGGCTCGATATCAGCCCCAGTGCGGGGGAATGTCGCGCCGGAGGCGGGCGTCATTGGAGCCGGCACCACCGGGAGCCGGGGCGTCGAGCCTCCCGGGCCGCTGAGGGCGTCGTGCTCGTAGTCGGCCCTCGCCAGATCCTCCGGGCTCTCACCGCGCTCGACACGTGCCCGGTCCCGGGCTGACAGGGCGACGACCCGGCGACGGCGGCGCGTGCTCCGGCGCTCTGGCGTCGCAGCACTATATGCGGACTCCGCGCCGGCCCGTGCCCGGTCTGATCCACCTGTCACAGCGACGTCATTCACGGCATCATTGTCATTCACGCGTCCTTCAGCACCGCTCGTGCGGTTCAGCGAGTGCGCCGCACGGCATTGGCCAGGACGGCATCGATCCCCGAACCGCGACGACGCAGAGCCAGTGCGCTTCTCAGCTCCTCGATCTCCCCTGCCTCGGAGCGACCCACGCCGTCGGAGCGGATCCAGGCCATGAGGTCATCAGGCTGGTCGTCCGAATATGCCTGCAGCGGCAGCCTGGGCGATGCGGGGGCGCTCGGTGCGCTCGGCGGGCCTCGTCGGCCTCCGGCGCGGGCGCCTCGGGAACAGCACGCACCGAGTCGTCGACGCGGTCGGGCACGGCCTCCATGGCCGGGCAGCTTCCCTTGACGTTCCACCAGGACGGCGAGGACAAGTTCCTCAACGGCCCTCGCCTCGGCCTCCGGATCCACGAACACCGGCGGAGAGGCCAGGTGGACGCGCCACCCGCGCCGCTCGAGGCGTTCGACGCGGTGCCGGCTCGCGCCCGCTGCAGGCTGGGCTCGGAGATGTAGTCGACGTCGTCGGTCAGGACCGCCACGAGCGGGCTCGTCGGGGTAGTCGGGGTGACCGATGGCCAGCGGGATACGCACACCGCCGTCGGTCCCGTAGCGGGGGACGACCGACAGGCCCTGCGCCACAGGTGCTCGGCCAGAGTCCACCAGGAGCCGGTCGGGCACCTTGCCGCGGAGTTGCCGGTCTGGGAGGTCCTCGGCTCGAGGCCAGGACCTCGCGCGGCAGACGGGCCCCAGGGCGCGCAGACGGTCGCGATCGATGTCTCCGGCGGCCAGGCAGGGAGACCACCTGGGTGCTGCCACGGGGAGGCGCACAGGGCCTCGACGAGCCACCATGCCGCTGTGGTCCGAGACGGGCCCGGTTGTGGATGGTGCGCCCGTGCGGGTCTTGGCGTAACCCACCGAGATGATGATGTGGTCGCGCTGCAGGGGCGCAGGCCTCGGCCAGGCTCGACGACGGTGAAGGGCTCGGCCGCCCCGGGGGCGAAGAACTCCTCAGCGCCGGGCGCCGGCGGCCGCGCGGGTGATGGCCAGGCGCAGGGGCGTCGGCGTGCGCGAGCGGTTGAGGGCGATGACGGCCAGGGGACTCCTCGGGCCGGGTCAGTGCCCGGTCGATGACCATGTCGACGACGCGGGAGACCTCGGCCTCCACCGTCTCGACGCAGCGGTCTGCCCGGGCGCCGCATGCCTCGCCCGTCCACGAGGCTCCAGGGTCAGGAGGTGTCCCCCGGCGGGGGCACGGCCTCGACGACCCTCATGCCGTTGGCCGCAAGGAAGGAGGCGATGCCGGCGTCGAGGCTGTGTGCGGCCCGTCGGCAGGGGTGCTGCGAGGGGCAGGAGCGGGCCCGAGCATCGGCCAGCCCCGTCGTCGCGCGCGCGGTCATCGACGACGACGCGCCTGCTCAGCGCGCACGAGGCGGGCAGCACCTGCGGGACCGGCATGGGCGTGGAGGCGTCCAGCACGGCCGGGTCCACCACCACGCGGTGGGCGAGAAGATCTGGGGCACGAGGCGTGGGCGGGACGATCCAGATCGGCCGGGCCAGCAGAGCCATGGGGTGGGCGTCGATGATCTCGCAGCGGGACGCCCGTCCTCGCGGGCCAGCGCGATGTACAGGGCGCGGGCGTCGGCCTTGTCCTCCTCGACGGCGCGGCCCGCACCCGCCGGGCGCAGGCCTGGGCCACAGGGACCGGACAGGGAGGCGCGTGTGGGCGGCGTCGAGCTCGCGCAGCGGGACAGCCATCTGGGACAGGGCGCGCGTCGAGACCGCCGAGGTCAGGGTCGGCGGCGGGTCTGCGCCAGCAGGAGGACCACCAGCAGTAGGTGAGGGCTCGGGCTCAGCTGCTCGTCCTCGACGCTGCGGGCGAGCCATGTCGGCCACGAAGTCGCTCAGGCCCCTGGGCCTCGGAGATCGGTGCGGATGCGGTTGACCTCGGGGAGGCTTCTGGGCGGTGAGGTCGTCGGCGGCCAGGGAGCGGGCCAGGCTCCAGGAGATCCTCAGGGGCATCTCCGCAGGCACCGGGGAGTCCTGGGCGCGCCCCAGCAGCGGCTGAACCTCGGTCACGGCGCCGCGCGCCCGTCCGGCGGTGCGCCGCATCTCGTCAGGCCCTGTGGCGGGCGGGGCCATCCGCCGTCGGGGTCGTGGCGGCGCCACACCTCGCGGCGGCTGGACTGGCTTGACCATGCTCGCCGTGCAGGTCGTCGACGACGCGGCCCGGCACTGCAGTCGCCCGCCTGCCGCGTGAAGCGCCGGCGCCGCGAGCCGTCCATGTGGATGCCCGCTCGTCGCGCCAGCGCTCCCGGAGGCGGTGGCGATGACCATGTCGGCGGCGGGCGCTCGAAGACCTCGGGCAGGGAAGACGTCCAGGGGACTCGCGCACGCCGTCGAACATGTCAGTTTGCTCGATCCACTGGCCGGTTGCAGGGCCCGGCTCAGGGCCGGTGGTGCGGGCGACCACGGCCGTGTGCTCCTGATGGTGGGCAGCAGGTCATTGGCCAGGGCACGCAGGTGGACGAGCGCGTCGGTGGCCTCGTCCATGTCCTCCACCGGGATCCCGTTCCAGGCGCTGGAGGAGACCTCCGGGGTGAACAGCCCCAGGGCGTGCCCGCGGTGCAGGAGGGCCAGGGCCCGGTCCCTGCCGTCCTCGTCGAGGCGGCCCAGGTGCTCGGCGTCGATGCGGGCCCGGGTGGTCGCCCGGTCGCGACGGCTGGTGAGCTCGGCGAGCTGCTGCAGCGCCTCGTGGCGGAGACCGACCAGGGGCTCGCGGGGGCGGTGCAGGGCACGCATGAGCGGTCAGGCGGGAGCGGACCGAGGTGAGGCGGTCCCTCGAGGAGATGATCCCGGCGACGTCGAGCTGGGGCGGCTGGACGCCCAGGCTCTCGCGGATGCCCTCGGAGGCGTGCTGGCGCCAGGCCGCGTCCTCGGTGAGGTCCAGGACCGTGGATCCCAGGCCCTCCTCGCGCAGGGGCGGCCGCAACGGCGTGCCCGTCGGCACTGGTGGCGGGCACGCTGCAGCTGATGCGTCGGAGGCGGCGGCGTCGGCGGGAGACGGCGGCCAGGTGCCGGCGACGTCAGGAGCCAGGGGCGCGTCGATGAGGAAGGCTCGCTCGGTGCCCACCGCCTCGATGACGTCGAGTGGGCCCGGCTCCAGGTCACCCACGCCGCGCTCGGCGCCAGGAACCCGGTCGGTGGGGACGGCCGGGGGCAGGCTCGACGTTGAGGGCCCTCACGGCGCCCCTCGTCGCCGGCGATGGCGGCGACCAGGGCGGAGGTGCGCGAACGCTCCAGGACGGCGTCGAAGTCCTCCACCAGCGCCTGTCCGGGGTGGACGAAGGCGCCGACGACGGGCGTTCGTGGATCTCGAAAGCCGGGCGGTACTGGCGCCCCAGGGCACCGATGCGGGCCAGGGGCCGAGCGCGGTGAAGCCCGCCGAGGACAGGGCGGCGCGGGCGATGTCCCCGATGTCGGTGCTGCACTGGTAGCGGCGCAGGGCACGGGTGAGGACCGGGTTGACCTCGATGGTGGGGTCGAGGGTGAGGGTGGCGTCCGCGGTGGCGCTGGTCAGGCGCACGGGGCGCAGCAGGACCGGGGCGTTGACGGTGCGCACGCGCGGCGCTGTGGGGGCCTCGGGGACGGTCAGGCCGGCGGCGGCCGGGGCGTTGCGGGCGGCGTGCTCGGCGGCGATGCGCTCGACGTGCGGGATCTGGGCGGTCGGGTCCGCCTCCGGCAAGTCGCCGTCGGCCAGGTGGAGACCGTCCTCATCGTCGTCCTCGGGGACCGTCTCATTCCAGGTGGCCACCCCGATGGCCAGGTAGACCGGCGCGACGCCGAACTGGCGGGCCAGGACGTCGGTGCGCGCCGAGACCTCGCGCAGGGACTGGCGGGCCTGGCCCAGGGCGTTGCGCTCGCGCACGATGCTGGACAGGTTGGTGGGGCGGCCGGCATGAGGCGAGCCAGGCCGGAGGGGTGCGCGGCGGTGAGGTCGACGACGCCGTCGAGCAGGGTGATGTCATCAAGGCTCGCCACGCCCCCCAGGTCCACGAGGTGGCTGCGCCGGGAGGACAGGGCCGTGTCAATGCGCTCGCGTCGCTCGACGTCCGCAGCGCTCAGTGGCGGTGCGGGTGCGGGACGCACGGGGGCCGGAGGCGCCGGTTCGGGTGCGGGCTCGGGCTTGCTCGGCGCCGCGGCGAGAGCCCCCAGGTCCGCGGCGAAACGCCGTCGGCTCGCGGTTTGATCTGAGCCGGCCGAGGATCAGGCACCCTGTGTCATCCTCCCGGAGAGTCAGCATCGCGCCGTTTGCGGCCGAAGGGAGAAGAACGAAGGCGTCATACGCTCAAGATATGGGCCGATGGACCCTCGGGCGTGGAGACGCACCGCGGCGTGGCACGCCCCATGCGCCTGCAGCCGCCGTCCGGGCAAGACCGGGCGGCACTGAGTCGAGTCCGTCCGATATCGACGCTCGCCGACCGGACCCGGTGGTGTCAGCGCCCTCGATTGGATTCAGACCAACGACACCCGCTTTGGGAGGCGGTGCTCTATCCCCTGGTACGAGGCCTGAGCGGAAGACTACCAGCGGATCGACCCGACTATGACCACTCGGGCTGCGGGGTGGCGCCGCGGCGAGCGAGTGGGCTCGCGCACGGCGGGTCGGGGCCTCAGGCCCGGCCCCAGGGAGTGGAGGTGCGCGGGGTGCGCCGCCCCTTGGCGTGGTGCGCGGGTGCGACCAGCACGGGGCACGAGGCGTGGGACAGGACGGCCTGGCTGGGTGGAGCCCAGCAGGAGGCCGGAGAAAGCCTCCGCGTCCACGCGAGCCGACGACGATGAGATCACGGCGGTGGAGAACTCGGCCAGGAGGCTCGGCGGATTGCCGTCCAGTGCGTGGCGGCGCACCGTGACGCCCTCATGGCCTTCGAGGGCCTCGTTGATGGCGCGGTCCAGCCCGGAGCGGACGTCGGCCAGGACCTGCTCGCGGTCGACGGCGGCCGGCAGCCAGGCGAGGGCGCCGGCCCCGGAGGCCATCGGCACGGCGGCGATGGCGGTGAGTCTCGGCGCCCCACGCCTCCGCCTCGGTCACGGCCGCTTGAGGGGCCCTGCGGGCTGAGTGAGGGGCCGTCGACCCCGACGACGATGCGACGCACCGGCGTGTAGTCGGCGCCCTCATTGTGCTGGGGTACGACGACGGCCGGGCGGTGGCTGTGGGCGGGCAGGGCGGAGAGACGGTTCCCAGGAGGCCGGTCGGCGAAGCCGCCGCCTCCCAGGTGCCGACGACGGCCAGCGTCGCCTCCTCGGAAGGTCGACGAGAACCCGGCCGGGTCTCCGGTCTCCAGGGAGGAGGTGACGGTGACGCCGGACTTCTGACGCGCGAACGGCCTCGTCGATGACGGCCTGGGCGCGGACCTGATGGCCGAGTCATCGAGCGCCGCGTAGCCGCCGTCGAGGGACGCGGTGGTGAAGGAGGGCGAGGAGTAGGCGCACAGGATGTGGACGCGCCAGCCCTGGCACTCACGCGCGCCACAGCCCAGTCCACTGCCGCCAGGGACTCGGGTGAACCATCGACTCCGACGAGGACGACGTTGTCATCGGTCATGGGATCTGCCCTTTCTCGAGATAACGGTCTACGACCCAAGGACATTCTGCCCCGAAAAGGGGTGTGGGGACCACCACATGAGAGAAGTTGTCCTCGTTTTGCTCCAGGGAGACGCCCGGCGGTCGGCTCCGACCCTCTTCTGACGCGCCGTGAGGTGGGTGCCCGATGGCACCCACCCTCACGATCAGGGCTCAGCGTCTGGGGATCAGCCGACGCGGACGAGGCTCAGGGGGAGCCCCAGATGTCGCGGTAGAACCACACCGGTGGACTCGTCACCGGCGTCGATCGCTGCCGTCACCGGCGTAGATGCCGACGTGACCGGGCCGGGTGACGAGGTCGCCAGGGCTGAGCCTCAGCGGCGGACACCTGGGTGCCGGCCACGGCCTGCTCGCCGGAGGTACGGGGCAGGCTGATGCCGACCTGGGCGTACACGTAGGGAGGTGAAGCCGGAGCAATCGAGGCGCTCGGGCCGGGCGCCCCACACGTAGGGGCACCCACGTACTGCATGGCGATGGCCACGACAGAGGAGTTGGAGGTGCTGGCCGGCGCGGAGGCCTGGGGTGGTCTGAGCGGCCTGGGTGTCGGCGGCAGCGGCGTCCAGCGCCCTGGTCAGCAGCAGCCGGGGCGGCGGCCTCCAGGGAGGGGCGGCCTCCTGCTCGGCCGGAGCAGCCTGGGCGGCAGGGGCCTCAGGGCGGCAGGCGCCTGCAGAGCCACAGGGCGAGGGCGACGGCCTCCACCTGCAGGGGCGGCCTCGGTCACCCAGTTGGCCTGGGAGATGGTGATCTGCTGGCGGGCGGCCAGGGCCTCGCGGGCGTTGGCGGCGAGATGCCAACTCAGGGGTCACGCCGGAAGCCTCGATGTGGTGCCGGAGGAGGTGACCTCCGCTGTGGCCGGCGGCGTTGGCTCCCGAAGCGATCATGGTCAGGGCGAGGCCGGACGAAGCGGCAACAGCCAGACCGCGGCGCGCGGTGGGAGCAAAAAGTCATCCAGTGGGGTAGGGCGCGGGTGGCTTTGCGGTGACGTGCGGTGGTGCGTGAGGACATGAATGCTTTCTCCTGTTGAGCCGACAGGGTGGTGTCAGGGTTCGGACTGGAGACGTCCGGCCCGCAGATGCGGGCTTCACCCAAGGCCGCTTCGGCTGTTCGCCTGGGCGACCGGTAGTTGGTTCCCCGTTCCTGCCACTCGAGTTGTTGGTTCCACGTGCCTCAGACCGAGTGGCAGGACTAGCACCAGTCCGAGACGTCACCGAGACGGTTGTCTGCGGCAACGACCTGAACGCTACATGACAGACCCGCGCTTCGTCACGGCAAGGTGTCACACACTGTTGTGAGCCGAGCACTGTGAAGCGCTTCTCGCTTTTGTCCATATTGCTCCAGGGACTTCAGTCCATCGGCACGCTCGCAACCCAAACCAATAATTCGCGGTATTCTGCGGAAAAATCGCGCCCACCTCGGCGAGATCCCGACATAGGCCCTCCGTCCCAGCATCACTGGGACCCCTCAACGAGGATGGCCATCCGACTGTCGACCGGACTGCGGGACAACTCCTCGCATCTCATCTAATGAGACGAGAAACACCACCCGAACCCCCTGCCTGCACAGGTTATTTTCAGGCTCCCTTGAGGGGATAGCAGAAAACCTGAGCGTCGCCGCTCAGCGCTGGACGAAAGAGGTGGCGGGCGACGTCGTCGGCCAGGACGACGGGCTCACCGGAGGACCCGACGACCTCACCCACCGGCGCTGACACGCAGGCTCCACCTCGGCTCCGGCGACGATCTCCGCGTCCTCGAGGCTCGCGATGATCTCCGCATCGGCCTGGATCGGCTCCCCGATGCGGCTGATGACAGCCGTAGCCGTCTCACGGCCGGCGAAGCGGTCCACGCTGACCTCGTCGGCGGAGGGCCGAGGTGCTCCGCGGTCCGCGGCGGGACAGGATTGCCGAAGGGGTCGGTGGAGACGTCGTCGAGGATGACGGCGAGGCGCTCCTCAACCTGCTCGCTCATGACGTGCTCCCAGCGGCAGGCCTCCTCGTGGACGAATCGGCGCTCGATGCCGATGACGTCCAGCAGCAGTCTTTCAGCGAGCCGGTGCTTGCGGGATCACGTCGGTGGCGCGCCTGCGCCCTCGTCGGTGAAACTCGAGGCGGTCCTCGGCGACCTTGATGAGACCGTCACGCTCCATGCGCGCCACCGTCTGGGAGACCGTGGGGCCCGAGTGGTCGAGACGCTCGACGATGCGGGCACGCAGCGGCGGAACTCCGTCCTCCTCAAGCTCATAGACGGTCTTGAGGTACATCTCGGTGGTGTCGATCAGGCTCGGTCATGGGGTGGGCTCCTGCTTGAGGTGGATTACCGCGGCCATTCGATGCCTTCGGAAGGGCTCGCTCACCGAACCGCGTTCCTCGACAGGATAGGCGGCATTCTGTGATCTGGGCCAGTACCGCCTGAAAGCGCGCCGATCCTCGGCTGGGGAGGACTCCCCAGTGCCCCGGAGATGCGCCACGGGTAGCGTACGTATTACTCGTTCGGTGACATGTGAGGCCCGGTCAGGCGACACGTCAGGCGATACCAGCCCGCGTCAGTCGGTGTTCGGTCAGCGCGAGTCGACGTCGTCGCCTCGGGTCTCCGGCTGTGGGGTCTGCGGTGGTTTCGGCGCAGCCCTGAGGTAGGGGCGGGTGGAGGAGTAGTGCAGGGACAGGTTCCAGTGCCTGTAGCTCCAGGCGGCGGCCACCAGCGCGGTGAGGACAGCGCTCAGGGCCGCCGACCGCGATGGCGATGCGCGGCCCCCAGGCGTCGGCCGCAGCCGATGAGCGGGGCGCCGACCGGCGTCGACAGGAAGAACATCATGTAGATGCTTAGGACCCGCCCGCGCATGGACGGCTCGGTGGTCATCTGCACGGTCTGGTTGGCGCTGGTCAGGAGGGTCAGGACGCACAGGCCCACCGGGATCGTCATGACCATGAAGGTCGGGTAGGTGGGCATGACGGCCAGCAGGAGGGTGAAAACCCCAGGGCGAGGGGCCGCCAGCACGACGGTGCGGGGGCGGGGTTGCGGCGTCTGGCCGCCCACAGGGCGCCGGAGAGGGACCCGACGGCGAAGACCGGAGACGGTGCCGTAGGCGTCGGACTCCAGGTGGAAGACGGTGCGCACGGTCGCGGCCATGGTGACCTGGAAGTTGAGGGTGAGCATGGAGACGACGGCGACCACGGCGATGATGACGACGAGGTCCGTGCGGCCGCGCAGGTAGGCCAGCCCTTCGCGGGCTGGCCGGCGGCGCGGCAGGGCGCGGGGCATGTCCACGAGCTCGCTCACGCGCATGGCGGCCAGCGCCACGGCCGGGAAGACGAAGGTGGCGGCGTTGACGGCGAAGACCCAGCCCGCGCCGACCCAGGTGATGACGACGCCGGCGAGGGCCGGCCCCAGGAGGCGGGCGGCGTTGAAGGAGGCGGAGTTGAGGCCCACGGCGTTGGACAGGTGCTCGGCGGGCACCATCCGGGCCACGAAGGTCTGGCGGGCGGGGGCGTCGTAGGCGGCGGCGACTCCCGTGAGGAAGGCGGCCAGGTAGACGTGCCACAGGCGGGCGGTGCCGGACAGGACGTCGACGGCGAGGACCGCGGAGACCAGGCCCATGGCGCTCTGGGTGATGATGAGGAACTTGCGCTGGTCGACCCGGTCGGCGACGAGGGCCGGCGTGCGCGGACAGCAGCAGCATGGGGAGGAACTGCAGGGGCCGTGGTCAGGCCGGTGGCGGAGGCGGAGTCGTCGGTGAGGACGCGCAGCACCAGCCAGTCCTGAGCCACGCGCTGCATCCAGGTCCCGGTGTTGGCCACGAGGGCGGACAGGGAACCAGATCCGGTAGTTGTGGAATCTCAAGGAGGCGAAGATGCCACCGCCGGGGCGCGCTGTGGGTCGTGCGAGTCGTGTCCTGAGGTGGTGAAGACGTGGGGCGGGTTGACAAGTGTCAGGGGTGGTGCCGGACGGTGCCGTCCGGGCGACGAACGCCCGTCTGAGAAGGTAGTCCTCGAGGCACCAACGATTACCAGCGATGGGCACTGCCCTGACGGCGGCAAGTGAGACTGGATTACGGAAAAAGCCGCCTCTCTCCCGACCGTTTGGTAACAAAATGGTTACGCCGCTGAACGGCGTATGAGAGAGGGTGGGCGTTGAACGATAACGGCCAAGGGTATGTGCCGGGCTCAGGCGCCGGGGAGCCTCCTCGGGTGTGGCCGGCGTCTCGGCGCCCGCCTGAGCGAGCGGGCCAGGAGGGATGCCGGCGGGACGGCCAGTGGCGGGGCATCCGCCATCGGGGACAACTATCGGGCCACCCTGCGGTGGGGCAGCCGACGGTGCCTTCCGGCCACATCCCACCGCCCGCCGCCCAGGGGGTCGCACCACCCCGGAGTCATGGTGTCGCCCGCCCACGGGGCCGTTGGCCGGTCACATGCAGACGGCCGCCTACAGTCACATGCCTGACTCCGGCAGAGCCTTGAGGCCCTGGCCCATCCAGGGACCTGCCCAGCAGTCCCAGCCTGCAACGGCACCTGTTCAACCGGCCGCTCCGCCCATGACGACCACTGCGGTACCAGGGCCCATGGCTGGACCAAGAGCAGAGGCACCGCCGAGGCAGGAGTGGTGGGAACGGCTGCGTGACCGCACGTCGAGGTCTCGGATCTTCCTGGCGCTGCGCCGAGTGCGGGCCGTTGCGGCATGGTTCGCGCTGCTGGTGGTCCTCGTGGCCGTGGCGGTCTCGCCGACGGTCCGCACCGCGCTGGGGGGCCTGGATCGGGTGCCTGTGGCTGGTGGTGTGCTGGTTCACTCTGGCCCGGGCTAAGACCGTCTCCTGGGCCCTGACCTCGGGAGTGTTCGCCACTGGAATGCCATTGGCGCTGTTGATCGCCATGGTGAGCCTGTGGGTCTGCAGCGCCGCCGGCGTCACCCCGTCTGATATAGCCGCTTCCGTAGCGGTCGCCTCCGTGGTGGAGGAGGTTCTCAGCGCGACACCGCTGGCGGTGCTTGCCCTGGTGGCTCCAGGGCGGGTACGCCGTTTTCTGGTGAGCGACTGGATCGTTCTGGGGGTGGCGGCGGGCGCCGCCTTTGAGACGGTCGAGGAAGTCTCCCGCCGCGTCATGCTGCTGAACAGCAGCAGCAGTAAACTCCTGAATAGTCTGTTCTGCCCCGAGGGCGGGGTGCGCCAGGTGGAGTGCAGCGGCGCAACGACTTACTCCCTGAGCCCGTTCTCCGGGGCTGCCGGGAACATCTTCCCCTACGCCGGGCACGCGATTATCACCGGACTGGTGACTGGGGCGATCGGGCTGGGGATCGCCCTGTGGCGCCGTGCTCGGGTGCATCGCGGTGGATACAGGGCCGCGTTGCAGATTCTCTCCCCGGTAGTGCCGCTGTGGACGTGGTGGGTGGCGGTGGTCGACCACATGGGGCGCAACGCCTCCGACTACGTGATGTGGTTGCAGACGGGAGGAGAGGCGCCGTCGTGGCCCATTGAAGTGACGGCATCGCTGACCGGCTACGGGCAGGGACGTGGCGTCATTCTTCTACTGATGCTGGCTCTGGCCTGGGTCATTGATAGCCGCACACTGTGGAGCGGTGGGTATGTGAGCACCCTCGAGAGCGACAACTACGGGAACCGATGGGGCCCGTGGCGGTGGCGCGTCTGGGCTGGAGTGCCACGCAATGCCTTCGGGCGCTTCCTGGCCGACGGCGCCTGCCTGGTCTCCGTCGTCGGGGTCGAGTGGCGGTGGGCGTGGATGACGCTCATGGAGGCAGCCACGTTCCGCGAGCCAAGACTGCTGCTGGAGACTCCAGCGAAGCTGCGGATCGCGCGGGAGGAGGCGGCACGCGCCGAGTTCGATCCGGCGCCGCAGCAGTGGTGGAGAGTGCGGCTCGGTGGACTGTGCGCGGTGGTGGCCGGCTTACTCGTCATTGCCATGGTTCCCGGTCTCACGCGGAGCATGGCCGACAGTCTGGGCGAAGCGCAGCCCTACTGGTTGGCGGGGCTTCTTGATGCACTGGGAACTGTGTGGGAGTCGCTGAGCTGGGAGCAGAAGCTGGGACTGATGCTCTTCGCCGGGGCCATCATCCTCCTGTCCGGGGGCACGCTCGGCCTGGCCTTCGATATCGGCATGGGCGTGGCCACCGTGTTCGGGGGCGCTCGCGGGGCAGCGGCCCTCATGCGCGACCCCCAGGGCACGGTGGCCCGCTACCTGTCCACCCACACGCCAGCCGAGATCGCCCTGGACCTGGCGACAGCCGCCCTGACCACGGTCGGCGGCGGAGCCGCCAGCGCCATGGGCGGGCAGGTCGCCCGCGGCGCCTACGCCTGCCACCCGCGAGGCCAGGTACGCCTCCTACCCTGTGGCGCACCGACCGAACCGCATGGCGCCACTACGCCCGAAACGCACGCCGCAGACTCATCCGCGACGAGACCGGCGCAACCAGCGCCGGCATGTGGCACCCACGCAACAGTTTGCACGCTGATGACGTCGAAAAGCAGTTCCAGCACAGAGCGCACCGCGAGGCAGAATATTATACAGCCAACGGCGAAGGGAGGAACCAACTGCCCAACGACACCGCCAAGGACACCGGATCAACGAGGACAAGTGCTAACCGCACCGAGGCTGCTGCGACTGACAAAAAAGGGACTGACGACACCAGTCGTTCCGCTACATCGAGGCTCCAATAAAGTTGGAACTAGACCACATACAGACAGTCCACTGTCAGAACTACAGAACATGCGAGGACGTCCAGTTGACGACGTCCTTGACGCAATTCCCGACGACTGGACTGTCGACACTCCCCGAAAGGAGCCTGATGGAATTCGATTTCAAAACCCTCACCGTAATGGCGAACAGATAATTTTACGAACCAGGCAAAACCCTGGGCAAAGATCCTCTACACTCGGGGCCCTTACCTTCGAGTTTCAGAGGGTGGCAAAGTTTATCGAATCCCACTGGAAGGGAATCCAGCATTATGATTGATCCAGTACAGCAGAAGTGCTCTTCATGGGGACGGAAGCCGAGACAAGTGGCCTTGAGGCTTTCAACGCCATCAAGGACGAAGAGAGTCTGGATAGCGACACGGCCGCCGTCAGAACAATCAGTATTCTTACACAATTACTTAACAGCAGAATGATTGAAATATGGCTAGGAGATCCTAAATCACGCGATCCGATATATCGACCCAACGATCCCGTAGGGGCTACAATTATTACGAAACAGAGGATTCTGACAATGGATGAGCCGGACGGCAGAATGTTGGTGTACATCACCACTGACGCAGGAGAGAACCTCCTCAAAAATTCATAATATCCAGGTCAGCCTCCTTGAAATACGCAATCGCGATCACGTCGATGAACAAAGACCTCCGATGAAAGATTATTCAGGGCATAACTATAAGACCTCACGCCGAGAGGTAATTATCGTAGTTTACGATAATGTACTCAAGGGCTGCCAGTAGTTGTCCCTGAGGACCACCCAGATCTTCAATATGAGTACTACCTGCTGGACGGCACATCTAGCCTGGTTGATATTGCGGTTTACGTTCACGGCGACGGCGGCGAGCCCTTTGAAAAGCTCTTCGCATTTGAGGACTGAGGTTGGCGGGGCTTCTTGATGCGCTGGGGACGGTGTGGGGAGTCGCTGAGCCTGGGAGCAGAAGCTGGGACTGATGCTTCTGGCCGGGGCCCTCATCCTCCTGTCCGGAGGCACGCTCGGCCTGGCCTTCGAGGTCGGCATGGGCGTAGCCACCGTGCTCGGATCCGCCCGCGGGGCAGCGTCCCTCGTCCGCGACCCCCGGGGCACGGCAGCCCGCTACCCTGTCCACCCACACACCAACCGAGATCGCCCTGGACCTGGCGACCGCTGCGCTGATCACGGTCGGCGGCGGAGCCGCCAGCGCCATGGGCGGCAAATGGCCCGCGGCGCCTACGCCGCCACCCGCGAGGCCAGGTACGCCTCCTGGCTGTGGCGCACCGACCGAACCGCATGGCGCCACTACGTCCGCAACACACGCAGACTCGCACGAGACGAAACCGGCGCAGCTAACGCCAGCATGTGGAGCCCACGCAACGGTCTCCGCCACCCTGGACTGCGCACCCCCAGACCCGGGCGATCCGACGGCGGCCTGGCCGCCATGGCCGTCTTCCCCGGCGGCAAAGCCCTGCGCGGCGCCGACTACGCCGCCGAGGAAGCGAGTGCCGCAGGCCGGTACGCCAAAGACATTCCAGAGCTCTTCCGCCAAAGGGAGCCAGTGCTGCAGGCCAAGCGCGCTTCAAGAAAAACGGCTAAAAGGATGCCATTCCAAAGAAATATCCGAACACAGACTTCACCCGCCGACAATTCAGGAAGAAAACCATTCCAAAATTGAGAAGAGAAGGATACAGTGCTCGCGAAATTGAGCAACTCGACACCCTAGTCGACGAGGCTTCAAAGACTCACAAGCAGTTGACCGATGCCGGAGCGAAAATCGGGGAGGCTGGGGGCGAGAAGTATCTGACTGAGCAGGGTTATCATATTCCAGAGGAGTTCCGCGCAGATAATGTTGCCGTCAACAACGGTACGGCACCAGGCGGCTGGGTGGATGGCATGGCTATATCGCCGAACGGCGATGAGATGGTCGTCTCCGAGTACAAGGGCGTCTCAGCGCAGCTGAGCCGGAAATCCTGTCGAGACTCGCTTTGAAGGGAAGGCGCTCCAGGGAACCCCGGCGTACGCCCGGGATCACATGTTGAGCGACCCCTGTTTCGCCCAGTACTTCCACGATCACCCCTGACGTATGGGATGGGAGTCAAGAGTGGTCAAGATCAGGATGAACGCCAAGACGATTTACACGAAAACACCTGATAGGATCGTCGTCGAAGATCAACCTTTCTCACTGACCCCAGAGGTCACGCAAGCGCTTCAGCAAGCTATCGACAAGATCCCGTAGAGGAGGAGACGTGCACACCACACGATCCAAAATATTCACAATTTCGAATCTACCCAGTGGAACAAGGGGTGACGATCATCCGAGCCATTGCCGAGCACAGGTGGCCCATGCATCTCACCGAGGCCTTCGCCCTGCGAGACCAGTTCGGATGGAAACCAGCCCCTGACAACGGCCGATTCTTCACGACCCCAGTCAGCAACGGTGAAGAGGATGGCTTCATCGGTCTCGATATCACCAATAGCACCCTAGCATCCAAAATTAACTTCAGCATGAGTACCCGACTTCCCGAGGAGACTCCACCCGAAATACAGACCATGACCCAGAGTATCTATGCCTCCTACGTCGAAACACTCAACGCACTATACGGAGCAGGGGACTCCGAAACCGACCCAGAGGTCGCGTCAACGCAGTGGCTCCTACCCTCACGAGCAAGTGTGGTCATCGCCACCACCAGCGGTCTTCTGTACACATCTATCGAGTCTCCCGCTATGACAGACCTGACCGAGGCGGAGCAGCGCTACTTCGATGAAGGAGGAGAGATGTAACGACCTCCCCCAGAGCACCCGCCCACATGGCAGGAGAATCATGAACACCCCACCAACTATTCTGGTCTAAAGAAACCTTCGACGAACTCTGGCGCCAACAGAACAAGGGGAAGTTTCCGCCTGAAATCGAATTGATATTTACTCCCCGAACTAAGTTAGATCATAAAAATTCAACATCAAACACTATTCTTTAGAGAGGACACTGTTTATGAGATGGGATTTTAGCCTTGAGGGTGGCGGACGCTTGGTGACCCGGTCTCGGAGGGACGTCGGGTATGGGAGTGGATCCAGCGGGTCAGGCCCCTGCACCCCTCCTTGGACCTGTGGCGCCCCACCGCCGAAAGCCGCGAGGAAGCCGAGCAGTCCCCACCCATCACCCAGGGACTACCTCCTCCAGTACATCCGCGACGCCCAAGCCACCTCCAGCCTTCCCCGACTTCGGCCTCGCCCCGGCCTTCTCAGGACAGATCGGACAAGGCAACAAGCTCGAGCTGAGCTTCAACATGCCCACCCCCGGAGACGCCAGCATCGGACTCATGATTGGCCAGGCTCTCGGGTCCGCCCTGGACGCCAGCGAGAAACTGGCCGACACCCTCATATACACCACCGCCAGCACCTTCACACCCAATATCATTGGAGGACTGTCGCGAAGCGATCACCCCACCAGAAACCCTCAATCGGGACGGCCCCTACCCCTTCTACTACGTCCCGGGTTGGAAGATGTTCTTCGCCTCCGACTCGCCCCACTACCAACGAGCCACCCAGCTGGCCACCCGAACCGCTCCCGTGGGCAACGGCGCCATCTTCACCTTCGGCACCCCCGACACCTACCCCACCATCCTCAACCAATGGTGACCAACCGACCAGCACACGAGGCCCGCAACACCATCGTCGAGCACGCCCGCCCACCACACCTGAGTACTAACACCAACCGCGGCGCGTGGAGCGAATGTGGAACAGCACATTTCGACGGGTGTCGAGGATAAGACACGAACCGTCTCTGTCATCACAGAAGCACCACCTTAACTGTTCACACGATTCCATGACTCCATAACCCGGAGAAATCCATGAGCATTAGTTTCCTGTTTCCAGAACTCAGTGCAACACAAACAATAATAGACCGAAATAAATTCCTTTTCGAGGCCAACAAAAGATGGCCAGGAAGCAGGGTTCTACAGTGGGGAGAGGGCGAGCGTGAAACTGACGTCGACATCATCATCAACCCCGACGACATGACAGTCACCGTCAGTCATTTTCGCGATAATAAACTCATCTCGGCTGATGGTGCATTAGAATTTGAGGAGGCGGTTGATATCGCTGCCTGGGTCCGTTCGCTGAACCCTGACCCGAATCTGGTGCTGTGGTTCACTACCAGTGTCTTCGACGGACACACCATCCTTACACCCGGCATCACACCTCAGCAGGTCATCGACCAGTGGGTCAACCACACAGAGCACGACCCCTACATCGAGTACCCCCAGTACTTCCACTAAAGGAGGCAACCATGCGATGGGACCTCGGTTTCAAACGGCGGGCTCTTGGTGACCCGGTCTCTGAGGGACGTCGGGTGTGGGAGTGGATCCAGCAGGTCAGGCCCCTGCACCCCTTCCTGGACCTGTGGCGCCCCACCGCCGACAGCCGTCAGGAGGCCGAGCAGTCCCCACCCATCACCCAGGACTACCTCCTCCAGTACATCCGCGACGCCCAAGCCACCTCCAACTTCCCCGACTTCGGCCTCACACCGGCCTTCTCAGGACAGATCGGACAAGGCAACAAACTCATGCTGAGCTTCGACAGGCCCACCCCCGGAAACGCCGGCATCGTACTCATGATCGGGCAGGCTCTCGGGTCCGCCCTGGACGCCAGCGAGGACCTGGCCGACGCCCTCATGCACACCACCGCCAGCACCTTCGCACCCGGAATCATCGGAACCCTGGCCGGCAAAGAGCGCCCACGCTCTCCTACTCCACCGCCTTACAGATACCTGCCGGGCTGGAAGATGTTCTTCGCCTCCGACTCGCCCCACTACCAACGAGCCACCCAGCTGGCCACCAGAACCAACCCGGTGGGCAACGGCGCCATCTTCACCTTCGGCACCCCCGACGCCTACCCCAGCATCCTCAACCAATGGTGACTACCTAACCACCGAACCAACACCCACAACACCGTCATCAGGCAGAAGCACCCAAAGCGCCCCCCACCGAGAACTTTCACTCGGTCTTAGCTCTCATCTCTGAGATCGTTCAGCTGCATTAATTCCAACAGAAGTGAAGTCATGCGGAGGCTCCAGATTCACAATCAACTTTTCATCACCTGCCCACAGAGCAAGGAATGGCGCTCATCCATTCCATCACGGAACATGATTGACCACTCCCTGAACAATATTTTCAGTCCTACAAGACCGGAGGTGTTGGTCCCACCTGTCGGACAACGACGTCATCTCCGCCACCCGAATCAGCAGCGACAATGAAGACGGCCCCTGTTAGCGGAACTAGACTACACACAGGCACACAAAACTCTGTCGTCTAACTAAACCTAATGAAGTTTACCTCATCCCACAATGAGTTTCAGACCCACAACAATTCTGGGAGAATACTATGAACCAAATCCGCTCAATCAGTGATGATGAACACATCATGAATCTCATTTACTCGAGCGATTACGAAGAAGCAATCGACAAGTTACGACAGCAAGGACACGATCCGCTCGACACGGAGTCCATCAGAGAGTCGGCGACGCGACTCCGTGACATTAGGAAACGACTGTCGCGAAATTGATACTCGCATCGGCAAGTTCGGAGGAGAAGCATATCTTCACGCTCAGGGATACCACATACCCGACGAATTCCTTTCAGAAAATATTTCAACCAGCAGTATCCTTACTCCCGACGGCTGGGCCGACGGAATGGCCATCAGCGCCAATGGTGACGAAATTGTGATACCTAAATACCAAGGCGTCGACACAGAACTCGACAGGACACCTCATCCAACTATTTACGAAGGCAACGCCCCACAAGGAACTCCAGCGCACACCCGTGATCACATGTTGAGCGACCCCCGCTTCGCACAGTACTTCCATGACCACTCCGATATATGGAACAAAGTAAAGCGCGGACAAATCAGGTTAACCATTATGGTAATAAAAACCGTGTCGCCAGATCTTACTCAGGTTGCCGCTGAGCCTTTCGCCTTAACAACAAAGACAATACAGCACCTCCAACAAAAACATTGACGCACTCTAATCGAATGGAAAACCAATGAGAACATCGACGAACATTTTAGATTACAGTCAGAATATCGGAATCCCCTTCTACGCATACACGCCGGACCAGGCAGCCACCATCGCTCGGACTTGGGTTGAACATACCTGGCCCATCACCATCGATGAGGCCCTCAAACTCTGCAACCAGCTTGGATGGTCCAATGCACCAGACGATCCCCGCTTCTTCAGCACTCCGGTAAGCACTGGGGAGAGGTCCGGCACAATCAGCCTAGATATCGACAATAGAAATGTTGTAACCGGAATTAGACTCGGACTCACCACACGATGCCACATAGCTCTTATTTCCAAATCGTCGACCGTCACCCACCGCATTTATGAGTGCTATCGAAATACACTCTCGCAGATCTACGGAACTACAGATAATATCGAAGGAATGTCTGGGAATCTACAGCGACTGGACACTGCCCATCATACGCCTCATTGCGTCTCTATTCGCTGGGCACTTTTGTCAGCATCAGAATTCACTCCCCATCCGAGACTAAAAGCGTAGCATTGGATGCTTCCTACGAAAAGATTTACGGCCCCGACACCCCTCAGTAACGAAGGGAGGACACGAGCTAATGTCGATCTCACGTATCACAAGGATCCACAACGATTCCAGGCCACCATTCTGCTGTAGGTTACATGATAGCGAATCGACTGCCCGTCATTGACATCATGGGGCGACAAAGTCAGAAGATAGTTATTCTGATCTCTAGGGTTTTGGAGTATCCGGTGCGGGCGCAGCACGACCTACACAGTGATGATGGGGGGGGTGCCCAACCTGACTCCTGACGCTGGCCACAGAGCCGGTCATGTCCGTTGCATGGACACAGCAGTTCAGCACTCGTGCAGTGCGACTCACCATCACCCAATAGATGCCGATCTACCCGAAACGGCCACCTGCAGCGGGGCGTAAGGCGCGGGTTAAGAGGAGCGGAGGCGGCAGCCGGGGACAGAGTGCCCACATCTGCAACAAAGAGGACTCGACGCCACTCACCTCACCAGCAGCAACCGTGAAATCATGCGGTCTGCTTCCGGAGGAGCGAGACAGTTCAGAGCCTTTGCTGCAGATGTGGACATCCACACTGTCGGTACCCGACGAGAGGGCGCTTCCGGAGCGCCTGCCGGAGGCCGTCGACTCTCGTCAGGAGACGCCGAGGATCGCCTTGATCGGGGCGAGGGTGAAGTAGACGACGAACATCGCGCAGGCCACCCACATGAGCGGGTGGATCCTCCGCGCCCGCCCTGAGCCACCTCGACGACCAGGTAGGACACGAAGCCGGCCCCGATCCCGTTGGTGATCGAGTAGGAGAAGGGCATCATGATGATGGTCAGGAAGGCCGGCAGGGCGATCTCCGGGGACTTCCAGTCGATATCGGTCACCTGCATCATCATGAGGAAAGCCGACCACCACGAGCGCCGGGGTGGCCGCCTCGTAGGGGAACCATCTTGACCAGCGGCGCGAAGAACATGGACAGGGCGAACATGCAGCCGGTGACCACGGAGGCCAGGCCCGTGCGGGCCCCCTCCCCCACGCCCGCGGCGGACTCCACGTAGGAGGTGTTGGAGGAGACGCCCCCGACACCGCCGGCGATGGCGGCCAGGGAGTCGACGACGAGGATCTCGCGCGTCTTGGGCGGGTTGCCGTGCTCGTCGAGCAGGTCACCCTCGGCGCCGATGGCGACCATGGTGCCCATCGTGTCGAAGAAGTCGGCCAGCAGCAGGGAGAAGACCAGGAGGATCACCGAGACGATGCCGACCTTGTGCACACTGCCCAGCAGGCTGAAGTGACCCAGCGTCGACAGGCTCGGCAGGTCCACCGGGAAGCCGTCCAGGTGCGGCTCGGACAGGGACCAGCCGGTGAGGTTGAGAGGACCCTTCTCCGGGTCGTCGTTGAAGGGGCCCAGGTGGGCGACGGCGTCGATGATGATGGCCAGGACCGTGGCCGAGGCAATACCGATGAGGATGGCGCCACGGACCTTGCGCACGTGGAGCACCACCATGAGGAAGAGGCCGAAGAGGAAGACGAGGACCGGCCAGCCCTGAAGGGAGCCGCCCAGGCCCAGCTCCAGGGGGGTGCCGCCGCGGCGCACCATCTTGGCGTCCACCAGGCCGATGAGCGCGATGAACAGGCCGATACCCACCGAGATCGCGGTCTTGAGCTGGTCGGGGACGGCCTTGAAGACGGCCTCTCGGAAGCCGGTGAGCACCAGGACGAGGATGATGATGCCCTCGATGACGATGAGGCCCATGGCGTCGGCGTAGGTCATGCCCTGGGTGCCCACGAGGGTGTAGGCGACCATCGCGTTGATCCCCAGGCCCGCGGCCAGGGCCATCGGGTAGTTGGCGACGATCGCCGCGAGGATCGTCGCGACCGCGGCGACGAAAGCGGTGCCGGCGGCGAGCTGGGCCTCGGTTCCCGGGGGACTCGCCTTGGACAGGATTGCGGGGTTGAGGACGAGGATGTAACTCATCGAGAAGAAGGTGACGATGCCGCCACGGATCTCTCGGGAGATGCTCGAACCGCGTTCGGTGATGTGGAAGAACCGATCCAGCCGGGAGAGCCGGACTGGGTGATGAGGATGCCGACGAGGACTTGGTGGGAGTACGGGAGCTCACGGCGGCATTCTTCCAGATCATCACGCGCTGAGCGAAACTGAGCGATACCGTCATCGCTCCCGCCCAGTGCTCGCCCCGATCGCTCAGGCCCCGGAATGACTGTCACACCCTCGTGGAAGGATGGTCGGTGAGACCGGACGGGAGGAGGTGATGGCAGTGACCGAGATCAGTAGGGACCCGTGCCGCTCGCGGGGCCGCACGAGCCGGGCTGGGAAGGGATTCTCCCTCGGCCACTCGCACCTGGTTCCTCGACGCCTTCCCGCCGGCCCCACCCCTGTGCAGGAGCGGGCCTGGGCCGCGATCGGCCGGGGTGAGAACGCTCTGGTCATCGCCCCCACCGGCTCGGGCAAGACGCTCGCGTCCTTCCTGTCAGCCATCGACCGCCTGGGGCGGGAGCCGACCGCGGAGGAGCAGGGGACCGGGGGCGGCGTCAGGGGCGAGCGCCGGCCGAGGGCCGACGGCGTGCGGGTCCTCTACATCTCTCCGCTCAAGGCGCTGGGAGCGGACGTGGAGCGCAACCTGCGCCGGCCGCTGGCGGGAATCCGCGCCGTCGGCCCCACCCGCCCGATCTCGGTGGGGGTGCGCTCGGGGGACACGCCCGCGCGGGAGCGTCGTCGGCTGCGCAGTCATCCGCCCAGCATCCTCATCACGACGCCGGAGTCGCTCTACCTCATGCTCACCAGCGCCGTGCGGGAGACGCTGCGGACGGTGGAGACGGTCATCGTCGACGAGATCCACTCCTTCGCCGGTTCCAAGCGCGGCACGCACCTGGCCGTGTCCCTGGAACGCCTCGATGACCTCCTGGGGCGCCCGGCGCAGCGCATCGGCCTGTCCGCCACCGTTTCGCCCCCTGAGGAGGTCGCCCGCTTCCTCGGCGGGCCGCACCCGGTGACGATCATCGCCGACGACGGCCGGGCGACGCCGGAGGTCACGGTGGCCGTGCCGGTGGAGAACATGGCCCGCGTCCCGGCGATCTCGGACCGCCGCACCCGGATGGAGCGGGCGCTGGCGGCACCCGCGAGCGCGGGCAGTGGCCGCGGCTCCCGGCCCTCCGGGCTCGGGCGGGCGGGGCCCTCGCAGGCCTGGCGCTCCGACCGGGCACTGGGGCGAGCCATGGCGGCGGGGCGGGCTGACGGGCCCGGTGCGGGGGGTCCCCGCCCGGGTGTCGGCCTCGATCTGGCCGCACCTGGAGAACGCGATCCTCGACCAGGTCCTGGCCCACCGCACGACGCTGGTCTTCGTCAACTCCCGGGGCGCCTGCGAGCGGCTCACCGCGCACCTCAACGAGGGCCTACGCCGCACGTCTCGGGGCGGCGGCGCCGACGCCGCAGATACCGGTTCACAGGGGAGTCCTGGGAGATGGGGAACCGGTTCGCACACCGAGCCCCTGGCGGCGGGCGCCCCGGTGATCGCCAAGGCCCACCACGGGTCGGTCTCCAGGAGCAGCGTCTCGGGCGTGGAGCGGGAGCCCGGGCCGCGGGTGAGCTGAGGTGCGTGGTGGCCACGGCCTCGCTCGAGGCTCGGCATCGACATCGGCTCGGTCGACCTCGTGCTCCAGGTGGCGCCGCCCCCGTCGGTCGCGGCGGGCCTGCAGCGGGTGGGGCGCGCCGACCACCGGGTGGGCGGGCGGCCGCGCGGCGTCATCTACCCCGTGGAGCGCACTCACCTGGTGGACGCCGTCGTCGCCGCTGAGGGATGCGCGCCGGGGCGATCGAGCGCACGGGAGCCTGGTGTCCAACGCCCTGGACGTGCTGGCCCAGCAGACGGTCGCCGCGGTGAGTGTGGCGGGATGGGGCTGACGGCCGACGCCTGGTTCGCCACCGTCACGCGGTCGGCCCCCTACACCTCGCTGCCGCGCTCGGCCTTCGACTCGGTCCTGGAGCTGCTGTCCGGTGGCTTCGCCTCGGCGGACCTGGCGGACTTCTCGCCGCGGATCGTGTGGGACCGCGCCACCGGTGAGCTCAGTGCCCGGCCCAGCACGCAGCGGCTGGCGGTGGCGTCCTCGGGCACGATCCCGGACCGGGGCATGTTCCCCGTCGTCCTGCCCGAGGGGGCGCAGGATTCCGGGCGGCGGCGGGTCGGGGGAGCTCGACGAGGAGATGGTGCACGAGTCCAGCCCGGGGCGACATCATCACGCTGGGGACGTCGAGCTGGCGGATCCGTCAGATCACGGGGGACCGTGTCGTCGTCGACCCGGCCGAGGGGCGCAGCGCCCGCCTGCCGTTCTGGAAGGGCGAGGGGCTGGGCAGACCTGCGGCCACCGGGCTCGCCAAGGGGCGTCTTCCTGCGTCAGGCGCAGGCCTCCCTGCCGTTGGAGGCGGGAGCCGGGGAGTCGGAGGGCGAGCGGGCGCTGCGGCGGCGGCGCTCACGGAGGCGGGTTGGATGATCATGCCCGCAGCAACCTGCTGGCTGCTGCGCGAGCAGTACCGAGCCACCGGCGCCCTGCCGACGGACGAGACCCTGGTCCTGGAGCGCTATGAGGACGAGTCCGGCGGCTGGCGGATCATCGTCCACAGCACGCTGGGTCGGTGCGTCCACGAGCCCTGGGCGATGGCGATCCGGGAGCGGGTGCACCAGCTCCTGGGGTGCGCCCGCAGATCATCGTGGCCGACGACGGCATCGTCCTGCAGATCCCACCGGCTGAGGGCGGCCTCCCGACGGCCGGGCTCATCACCTTCGACGCCGCGGAGATCTCCTCCCTGGTGCGAGCAGGATCGAGACGACGGCGCTGTTCGCGGCCCGGTTCCGCGAGTGCGCCGCCCGCGCCCTGCTCATGCCCGCAGCCCGCCCGGGGCACCGCACGCCGTTGTGGCTGCAGCGGGTCAAGGCCGGCCACCTGCTCGAGGCCTCCCGCCAGTTCCAGGACTTCCCCGTCAGCGTGAGGCGGCGCGCGAGTGCCTCAGCAGTACTACGACCTGCCCGCGCTCACCGACCTCATGGAGCGCCTCGCCTCCGGCCGGGTGCGCGTCGTCGAGGCCGTCACCAGTGAGCCGTCGCCCTTCGCCCATCCGCTGCTGTTCGGGTACGCGAGCACGCTGATCTACCGGGAGGACCTGCCCCACGCCGAGCGCCGGGGCCCGCTGCTCTCCCTGGACCCCCAAGGCGCTCGACGCACTGCTGGCGACGGCGGCGTCGCGGATCCTGCTCGACGACGAGGTCCTGGCCCAGGTGAGGCCGAGGCTCCAGCACCTGGCTCCCGGTCGGCGGGTGCGCGCCGATGCCGAGGGATCGCCGACCTTCTGCGTAGCTGGGTCCGTTGAGCGCGAGCCGAGTCGGTCGAGCAGTGCACCGACGTCGACCGGCGGAATCCGGGAGAGGAGACGCGAGGCGACGGCGTGGACGGGGCCGGCGACGACGTCGAACGGGGACAAGCGCAAGGTCGAGCGGACGGTCGGGCGGGCGCTTGCCGAGCTGGCCGGGGCGCACTGAGCCGCCGCGGTGCGAGTCGGCGGGCGGGAGCTGTGGGCCCGGGTCGAGGATGCCCAGGATCTGCGGCGGGCCCTGGGAGCGGAGGTCCCCACCTGGGCGCTGGAGCGGGCTGAGGGCCGGTGGCGCTGTCGAGCGGACCGCGGCGGCCCGTTCACCGCTGAACGACCTGCTTCTGCGTTACGCACGCACCCACACGACTCAGTGACGCCGCAGCGCGTGGCGCTGGCCTTTCGGGCTGGGGGCGGCGGTGGCGGAGGGAGCCCTAGCCGAGCCGGCCGGGGACGGCTCCCTCGTGGACCTGGGGGCCGCGGGGTGGATGGAGTCGGCGGTTCTCACCCGGGTGCGCCACCGCTCCCTGGCCCGGGCGCGGGCCGCCTCGCGCCGGTGCCACCCGCGGCTCTTCAGCGTCTCGTGCTGGAGCGGGCGGGGCTGGATGAGCCGGGCGGCGGCATCGACGCCCTGGCGGAGGCCCTGGCGGCACTGGAGGGCGTGTGGCTGCCGGCCGGCCTGTGGGAGTCGGTGGTGCTGCCCGCGCGCGTGGCCGACTACCGGCCGGGCCATGCTGATGAGCTCATCGCCTCCGGGGAGGTCGTCTGGCAGGCGCGGCCCGTCGGCGATGCCGCGTCCCGGTCCGGTCCCACCGGGTGAGGACCGGGGCCGACGACGTCCCCGCGCCGGGAGAGATCGCCTTCTTCCCCACCGACTCCGCCCTGGCGCCGGTCGCCGGGGAGGCGATCGCGCTGGGTGAGCCGGAGGCGCCGGCGGGCCGGGAAGCGGCCGTCACCGGGGAGGGACTCTGGCAGCCTGGTTCGTGAGGGGCCGCCACGGGCCGCTCTCTCGAGCCGAGTGCGCGGGCACTGGCGCCCGCCGCAGGGACGCGCACCGCACCGTCTCACGGCGGGTGCGCAGCCGCCGAGGCCGTCGCCTCATGATGGAGATGCCGCGCGCCGGGAAGGTGACAGCGGCCGGGCGGTTGTCCTCCGTTTTGGGCTCCACCTCCTGGGTGGGGCTGTCTTCCGCCTCGGCGGGCGATGAGGAGCGGGCGATCGCGGAGGTGGAGTCGCTGCTGGACCGCTACGGGGTCGTCTGCCGCGACCTCGCCCTGACCTTCGGCGGGCGGGAGGGCTCAGGGCCGCTCATGCCGGTGCTGCGGCGCATGGAGGAGACCGGGGTGGTTCTGCGCGGCGGTTTCATTGAGGGCCTGGGGCCGGTGCAGTTCGCCGAGCGGGAGAGCGTTGACCGGCTGCGGTCCCTCAGCCACGACCCCGGCGGCGCGGCGGCGACACCGAGTCGTCTCGATCTCAAGCGACCCGGCCTCGTCCTGTCGGCGCGAGTGCCGTGGCCTGAGCCGGTACTCGCCCGCAGGCCTCGGCGGAGTCGGCCCGGGACCGCAGCGAGCAGACGAGTGGCCCGCCGGTCCGGCGCCAGAGGGCGAGCGTCGTCGTGCTGGTGGCGCCCTGGTGCTCTACGCCTCGGAGAACCTCGCGGTCCCTCATCTCCTCACGTCCGAGCGCGAGGATCTGGTGCGCGCCCCTAACCGCGCTGGCGGCCGACAGGCAACGGATGTTTACGCGCTAAGGGGCCGCGGCGGTCAGGCGCCGCACAGTGGTGGAGTCCCTCAACCGGGTCACCGCGCTGGAGCCCACCGTGAGCGACCTCTGCGTCAGGCCGGTTTCGTGCGCGACCCCAGGGGGATGCGGCTCGCCGTCAGCCCCTACGGGGCCGCTTGGCGATGAGCGGGCCGGCCCCTCGCCGGTGACAGAAGCCGGCCCATGGTGCGCTCCACGCGTCCACAATGAGGACATGGCTGATCCGCACCCGTCACCGGAGCGTTTGCTTTCGATTCTCGGTCCTCCCGGACCGGTGTCCCGAGGATCCTGCACTGCCACACCCGTGGCCCGATCGGCCGCCGATGTGGCGCACCTAGCCGGCGCATCGTCGGATCTGCCCGCGCTCGACGCCCGGATCACGGTGTGCCGTGCCTGCGACCGGCTCGTGGCCTGGCGTGAGGAGGTGGCCCGGACCGGCCGTCGCGCCTCCTTCGCCCATGAGCCGTACTGGGGGCGACCGTGGCGAGCGTCGGGTCGGCGGATGCCCGCATCTACGTCGTCGGGCTGGCGCCCGCGGCCACTGGGGCGAACCGCACCGGCCGCATGTTCACCGGCGACCGCTCCGGGGACTGGCTGTGGGCGGCCTTCCACCGGGCCGGCTACGACATCCCCCGCCTCGACGGCGGCCGGCGACGGCAGCAACTCATCGGGCGCGCATGGGCGCCGCGCGCGCTGTCCCCGCCCGCCAACAAGCCGACGACCGTCGAGCGCGCCACCTGCGCGCCGTGCTCGCCCGCGAGATCGCTCCTCACACCTGAGGTCAAGGTGCTGCTGGCGCTGGGCGGGATCGGATGGGGCGCGGTGCTGCGGGTCACCCGGGAGGCCGGTTGGGTCTTCCCCCGCCCGCAGCCGCGCTTCGGCCACGGGGCGACGGCGGAGCTGACCAGGCCCGACGGCAGGCCGGTGACGCTGCTCGGCAGCTACCACCCCAGCCAGCAGAACACGTTCACCGGTCGGCTCACCGCAGCGATGCTCGATGAGGTGCTGGCGACCGCCAAGCGCCTCGCCGAGGGCATGATGACGGCTGCAGGCCGACGCGGCTTCAGGAGCGGTTGGGCAGGGATGGCCTCGAGCCTCGGCGAGGGTCCGCGGTGTCTGCTCCACGGAGGCACCTGCCTCAACGTTCTCGGTGGCCTCGGAGGCCGCGTCGCCCTGGGGCACGTCGATCCCGAGGGCGAGGGACAGGGCCGGCGACGGCGCGCGGGCCGAGGCGGCGCGCTCGCTGGACGTGTCACTGGGCTCACCGCCGGCGGGGGCCGGTGAGGACGGGCTCCGCGGTCACCGCGAGGATTCGGCGACGACCGCGGCATCGGGGGCCGACGAGGCCGACGCCGCCGTGGTCGCCCTCCAGGTCTCCCAGGTCGAGCTCCACCAGGCGGCTGCTGCGCGCCTCAGAGGTCTCCTCCGACGAGTCGGCCGTCACGACGGCGGCGCGTCGAGGTGGCCGCACGGCGAGAGCGCTTCGCGGCGGGCTTCTGCTCAGTCTTGCCGGACTCTTGCCAGCCTCGTCCCGATGCCTCCGGCCGCTCCTCCGCTGCGGGCGCGGTGGCATCCGCACCAGAGGCGCCGGCCTCGGCCTGAATGCCTGAGGCGTCAGCGCTGTCGGCTTCGTCAACGGCGCCGTCGGAGTCGGCGGCGGCCCTGTCAGCATCGGCCGGGGCGTCGGTGTCCCGAGCCGACGACTCGCATCGGCTCCCCTGACCGGGCGCGTCTGCCGCTTCCTCGGCGGGGGCGCCGCCCGGCTCGCCGTCGACGTCGTCGGCCTGCTGGGCGGCGATCTCGGCGATGCTGTGGCCCTCGCGCAGGTCGAGCCCGTTGGTGCTCAGCGGCACCATGAGGGTGGTCGTCGACCCGCGAGGGGTTGATGGGCCACCCGGGCCCTGGTCGGGCAGGTCGGTCTCGGAGTGGGCGCCGCAGCCCGTGGTCCATGGAGACGACGCTGCCGTCGTCGGGGCCCACTCGCTGGCGCACACGCCGAAGATGGCGCGCAGGGCGCCGGGCCATGGGCAGGAAGAAGCCGCAGGTGGAGCAGGTGGCGTGGGCCTTGCGGACGCCCTCGGCGTCGGGGCCGTGGTCGCCGCCGTACCAGCGCTCGGCGGCGCTGGCGACGCCCTGGGCGCCCAGGGACCCGGGGGCGACCCAGGTCGAGCCTGGTCCAGGGCGACGGCGTCGGCGTCCTCACCGGTGGCCTCCCACCCGGGTTCGAGGCGCTCGTCGGTCTCCTTTGCGGGGCAGGCGGTCGGAGCGGGTGATGTCGCCGGGTTCGAGGCGCTCGCCCACGGGACCCAGGCGGGTGCGAGAGGGAGCGCCTCGCGCGAGGAGCCCCATCTCGCAGACGGTGGCGAGTGCGGCGCGCGGGACGCGGCTGAGCGTGACCGCCCAGCGCCAGCCGCGGTAACCGCTCAGGGGTGCAGTCGAGACAGGTGGGTGACGAGGCGCTCGGCGTCAGGGGACGGCAGCCAGGTACTCGCCGACGGTGATGGGGTCGGTGACCTCCTCCAGCGCGTGGCGGGCGAGCTCGATGGCGGCCGGAGAGGTGAGGGTCTTGTCCTGGCGGCCTGGGCCCGCTGGCTGGGGTCGGCAGGGCGCCGGCGCGCGGCACAGGGGCCCGGCGAGGCCGCGCCCGGGGCCGGGCGCTCCAGGGTCGCCGTCGAGGTGCGCGCCCCGGTGGCGGCGCCCGCCGAAGAACCCGATCCGGTCCCGGTCGTGGCTCGCCCGAGGCGTTGGTGTGAGTCGATCGTGTCGGTCACCCGGCAGTGTAGGGGAGGCTCTGAAACTGCCCCGGCCCGCACGGGTTGGCCTCGGGCACACCGGCCCGCCCTCCAACACTTCGACCGAGATCTTCGTAATCGACGCGGCTCCGCGTCGTTTTTGAAGATTTTTGTCGGTGAGTGAGAAGAACCGTCAGTTCGCCTCGACCGGAGACGATGCGGGTGGACGGCGACGGTCAGGCTCGGTCTCGCGCACGACGTCGCGCAGGCGCACCCGCCCTGGGCTCCACGGCCATGACCCGCACCTGACGCTCCTGCACGGCGCCGTCGGGGCCGCCAGACTCAGCCGCAGCCGCGAGCGCGAGGACTGGGCCTGGCGCAGCACCGCCAGGGCGTGCACCGGGTCGGTGGCCACAGCCGTCTCTCCGGCGGCCCGGCAGCGCCTCCTGCCCCACACGCAGCCGCCCCACGAGGGTCGTCAGCCACGCCTCCCGGGCCGACGCCGTCGCACCGAGTGCTCGCTGCCGGGGCGTGAGGGCTCAGGGGCCCGGCGCGCCTGCTGCACGGTGGCCGATCCGACCACCAGGTGACCGCTCTGGTCCTCGGTCACCGGCGCCAGCCCGGAGGCGCGCAGCTCGCGCAGCACCCTGACCGGCGCTGGCCGTGGCCACGAGGGATCCCGAGCCACCTGGTCCAGGCCGAGGTCCTTCAATCGCGGTTCGGCCAGGAGCCCGGCGGCCGTCGCCTCGTCGCCGATCCGCAGCAGCGCGGACACGGCCCGCACCCGCACCGCCCCGTGGTGGCGGGCCGCATCCTGGATGAGCACGCTCAAGGAGTCCGGCAGGGGCGTGGGACTGTAGCGGCCGATCGCCTGGGTGATCTCCTCGGCCCTGTAGCCGACGTCGAGCGCGCCGCGCACCGACTCAGGGGTGAAGCGCACCGTGAGCGCCCCGCCGCGCGACTCGACGACGCTCGTGCGTTTCCAGCAGCGCGGCCAGCTCAGGGGCGGGACGGCCCGGGACGATGGCGGTGAGGTCGGACTGGACGAGGATCATGTCGACGGCGGCCGGCAGGTCCGCCGCGAGCGCCGCCTCAGGGCTGCGAGGGATCTCGTCGTCCGACAGCGACTCGGCGAGCGCGTCGCCGCCCGCCCTCGGCGTGGTTGGTGCCACCGGGGCTGCTGATGAGTCCCGCGTCCCTGCTCGTCGAGGCTCGCGCCGCCCGTCGGGCGAGGATCCTGCCGGCCTCGGTCAGTGCCCCGGCGCCGGTGAGCCTGAGAGCATCGGCCTCGGCCAGGACCGCGGGAGATCGCCCCTGCCGGGGATGGTGCGCCGGGGGCCTCCCAGGTCAGGGCCGCCCGACGAAGGCAGGAGTGGTGCTGGTCCCCTGCGGGAGGTCGCCCAGGAGGGCGAGCACTCGGGCGCAGCAGTCGCGCCGCCCACCCGGCCTCCAGATCCGGGTCGAGGACGGCGCGCAGGGTTCCGTCGTCGTCGCGCGTGCCCGCCAGCCAGGGGGTACGGGCGCTGCCCGACCAGGCCAGGGGCGAGCGGGCGCCCAGCGCTGGGGAAGGCTGTCAGCGAGCCAGCCGGCGGCCAGGAGGAGGGCACCCAGGTGGCGCCGTCGTCGTCGAGCCCCAGGAGCCCGGCGCCCGCGGTGATCTCGACGATGCGGGCGGCCGCGTCGACCTCAGGTCGAGGGCATCGGCGGTGCGGGCCAGGGGCACGCGCGCTCACTCCGCCGGTGCGGCGGATCGTCCCGCCCTCGCGGCCCCACTCCTCCAGGAGGGCGGCCACGAGCCGGACGGTCTCCTCGGCGTGGAAGGGAGGACTCGGAGGCGACGACGTCAGCGCCCACTGTCTCCAGGTCGCCGGCCTCGGGTGCGGTGAGGGGCTCGCGGGTCAAGCGTCCGCCGCGCGAGGGCGAGGGGCGACTTGGCGCGGCAGGATGAAGCAGGTGCGCCCGTGGGGGTCGCTGCTGCGCTCCAGCCAGCCGCGTTCGATGAGCGGGGCCGCCCCGGCGCGGTGCCGCCCGCGCGCAGCGTGCCGGCGGGCGGCCCCCAGGTGAGGGCCTGGAGCATCTCCACGGAGGCTGTCGGGACGACCGGCTCGCCGCCATCGCCGGCGGCGTCCTCGATCGCTCCTCCAGGGTGGGTGGCAATGCTCGGCGCTCAGGGGCTCGGCGGCCCAGGGCCCCAGGCCGAGGGTGCGGCCCGAAGGCCGCCTCCAGCGCGGCCACGGGCCCTGCCTCGACGACGAGCGCCAGCCGACCCCAGGGCCGATCCCAGAGCCTCGGTGACCTGCTCGGCAGGCAGCGGCAGGTGGGCGGCGACCAGCCCGGCAAGGTCAGCACTGTCAGCACCGTCAGCACTGTCCGGATTGGCGGATTGGCGGATGGCCTGCGGGATCGCTGGCCGGCTCGCTGCCGGCCGGTTCACCACCGGCCCCACCGGCCGCATCGGCGAGTCCATCCCCGGCTGCCTCGGCGCCCTCAGTGACTTCGGTTGGCCCGGTTCCGCTGGCCTGGCCCGACTCATCGAGCCTGACTGAGAGCCACCACCGCCTCGGCCACGGCCAGCGTCGGTGCATCCAGCCCGGCCAGGGCGTGCTCGATGCTGCCCTGAGTCCCCGGCGCGGGTCGCCAGCGCCAGGAGCGAGGAGACGGCGGTGCGACCAGGTCGGGGCGCGCCACCAGCAGGGGCGGCGACCTCTCGGTCCGGCAGCGCCGTCAGGTCACGGCGAGGTCCTGGGTGGAGGCGGAAGGGCTCATCCGCACTGGGGAAATACGCCCCGCCCCACTCACGGACAGAGTGGGCCGGGGTGAAGAGCCGGGACTAAGAGTGAGGCCGACACCAACCGCCGGCGCCGACTACTCAGCCTCCGTCTCCTCGGAAGACTCCGAGTCCTCACTCGTCTTGAAGGCGGTTCCGAGGGCCAGGCCCAGTGCCCACCCCACCGGCAGCCACACAGAACCAGGGACCCGGTGCCGCCACACCCATCGCGACCCCCAGCATAGTGCCGTAAACCATGGGCCAGAACCACGGCGTAGCCGGCCCCTGAGGCGGCTTGAAGGCCTCCTCGATGACCTCCGACCAGGCAGCCCAGCGGCCGCGCTGACCGGCGCCGGACGCCTCGTGGTCGCCTTCAGTCTGATTGAGCCCATTGTTCATATCGCCACCCCTAAACAGTCCGCCTCGATTGGATACCTCATCTCATGGAAGGAGACCGGCCGGGCCTCGGGAGGGCGCCGGTGTCCAAATCGAGACAGCGACCCGACCGCTCCTGAGGCCAGCAACGCGAACCGCGGAATCATGCGGTTTTCGCAGGCCGGAGCCCGTCCGCGCCTTTGTCACCGATTTGGACACGAGCCCGCAGATGTCACCGTTTCTGGCCCCTGTAGCGCCTCCCGACCCGCATCCAGGGCTCGAACTGCGCCCGACGACCCACGCGCCGCCGCAGGAGCCCAGGATCCGGGCCATCCGGCACGCGGGGCATGCGAAATGAATGTTGGCGCAACGTCACTGTCGGCTAGGCGCTGTCAGCTGCGCTCGCGCGGGCAGGAGGCCGGCCGCGCTCCCTCCCGCTGGAAGAGGAAACGTCTCCTCCGTCACGGCGGCGCGGCGCCCCGGCTTGGGGATCACCCCGCCCATGTCCGCTACGCCCAGCGATCCTGCGTCCCCAGTGTCGTCGGTCCCTCGACGGCCCGCTCATCGTCCAGTCCGAGCAAGTCCGTCCTCCCGGAGGTCGCCCACCCCGGGCCGGGCAGGCCTGCCGCGCCATCGCCGCCTCGCCGAGCCCGGGCGCGCCCCGAGCACTCCACACCTACCGGATCACCCCGCTGGCCCTGTCGGGAACGCGCGCGCGCCGCGGGCCCTGGACGCCGAGACGGTCGTCCACACCCTCATCACCCACTCGCGCTTCCCGGTGCCGCACGCCCTGCTCACCGAGATCGCCGAGACGATGACGCCACGGCCGCCTCCAGCCCTCCTCACCGACCCCGCCCACGGCCTGGTCCTGCACGCCACCGACGTGCCGGTCCTGGAGGAGGTCATGCGCCCAAGCGCACCAAGGGCCTACTGGGGACCCTGGCTCGGGAGGCCGACGTCGTCGTCCACCCCCGGAGCGGGCCACCCCAAGCAGGTACTCATCAGCCTGGGCTGGCCGGCCGAGGACCTGGCCGGCTACGTGCGACGGCGAGGCCCACCCCATCACGCTGACCGACTCCCCAGCACCTTCAGCCTGCGCCCTACCAGTCCGAGGCGGTGGAGGTTCTCTGGGCGGGGGCTCAGGTGTGGTCGTCCCTGCCGTGCGGGGCCGGCAAGACCCTCGTGGGCGCGGCCTCCATGGCCAAGTTGCTCGACGACGACGCTCATCCTGGTCACCAACGCGGTCTCGGCGCGTCAGTGGAAGGAGGAGCCCATGCGCTTCACCACCCTGACCGAGGAGGAGATCGGCGAGTACTCGCTCGCGCAGGAGGTCCGCCCGTCACGATCGCCACCTACCAGGTACCGACCACCCGCCGGAAAGGGCGTCTACCCGCACCTGGATCTGTTGGACTCCCACGACTGGGGGCTCATCGTCTACGACGAGGTCCACCTCCTGCCCGCGCCGATCTTCCGGATGACCGCGGATCTGCAGGCGCGCCGCCGCCTGGGTCTCGACGGCGACCCTCGTGCGCGAGAGGACGGCCGCGAGGGACGAGGTCTTCAGCCTCATCGGTCCCAAGCGCCACGACGCCCCTGAAGGACCTGGAGAACCAGGGCTGGATCGCCCCGGCGATCTGCACCGAGGTGCGCCTGACCTCGACGCCGGCGAGCGCATGGCCTACGCGACCGCCGCCAGCCCGAGGAGCGCTACCGCCTGGCCGCCTGCTCACCGCACATGGCTCGCCGATCGTCGACGCCCTCCTCGCCCGCCATGAGGACGAGCGGCCCGGTCATCGGCCAGTACGGATCGCCCACCGAGATCGCCGAGCACCTGGACGCACCCGTCATCACCAGCTCGACGACGGTGCGCAGAGCGCCAGCGCCTCTATGACGCCTTCCGCCCGGGGAGATCCGCACGCTCGGTCTCGCGTCGCGAACTTCTCCATCGACCTGCCCGGGGCAGAGCGTGGCGGTCCAGGTCTCGGCTCGATCACGCCAGGAGGAGGCCCAGCGGCTCGGCCGGATCGTGCGCCCCAGGAGGACGGCCGCCAGGCTCACTTTGCACACGGTTGTCGCCCGCGACACCGCCGACCAGAGTACGCCGCCCACCGGCAGCGCTTCCTGGCCGAGCAGGGCTACGCCTGCCGCCATCATCGACGCCGAGGACCTCCGCCGAGGACGCCTGAGCTCGACCCGACGGCCAGCCAGGCGCACCACCAGGCACACCGGGCCGGCGGGTCCGGCGACCCGCTCAGCGCGCGACAGGCGGCGGGCGCGCACGTTGCGCACGAGGACGCGGGCAGGGGTGCGGCCGAAGGCCCTGGATGGCGGGTCGACCCTCTCCGGCCTCCTCTGCGGGCGGGCGGCCCTGGCGCTCGCGGCCGCCTCGGGCAGGTCGGCGGCCGTGGGCCCCGTGGGTTCCGGCGGCGCCCGGCGCGGCGCCCGGCCGGCGGCCACCTCCAGGGCGTCACGGGCGGCCTCGAGCGAGGCCGCGTCCATGGTGCCGGCCAGGTCAGTACCAGGGCGTCGCGGGTGCGCCAGTAGGCCACGCGCGCCGGGTCGGACTCAGGTGGTGCTGGAAGGCCAGGAGCGCCCGGCCCGCCAGGTGAACCGGGGAGCGGTCGGAGGAGGCCAGCAGGATGGCGGCCTCGGGCAGGTGGGTGACGGCGTCGTGGTGAGAGACGATGACGGGGAAGCGGGTGCCGTCGGAGGTGCGGATCCCGGCGCGGTGGGCGGCGCGGATGGCCTCGGCGGCCACGGCCCCGAAGACCGGGGTCGCCTCGCCGGCGGCCGTGATGGTCACCCACGACGCCGACCTCGCCATTGCCCAGCGCCGGCACGGCCGTGGAGCCCCGAGGGCCCTCAGCGGCCACCTGGGCCCCAGGCGATGGCGATGGCGGGGACGTCGTCGGCGACGACGCCGCGCAGCACACACGCAGGTCCGCCAGCCAGGGGTGGTCGCCCTCGTCGTGGGCGCGCTCATGGAGCCGCCCAGCACGACGGAGACCGTCGCCGATCTCATCCAGGCCGGAATGGGGCGCGCCGCCAGGGACGCACCACATGCGCAGCGTGGCGCCCCTCGGCGAAGAGCCACTCCCAGGCGTCCCACAGGCGCGAGTCCTCGCCTCGATGACGGTGATCGTGAGCGTATCTGTCATGGACGACATTCTGCCGGTGGTTCGGTTGCCTGCGCGCGGTGACAGGCGCAGACGTGCCGCCTGAGGCGAAACGACTTGCTCACACCCTTACCCGGCGGGGACGATGTCCCGGATGAAGAACCATGCAGCCCCCGCTCTCCCGTCCTGCACCAGATGGCCCTCTCCGGCGTCGCGACGGCGGCCGCCCTAGGGCTGCTGGGACTCTCGGCGGGCGCCGCAGCCGCGCCGACGACGGCCGGCTCCGCGCCCCTGCCCCTGACCTCCTCCGTCCCGGCTGCGTCGGCCGTGTCGGCAGGTGCGCCCCGGGCGCTCCCGGCGGCGTCGACCACCCTGACCCAGCACGTCACCGATGAGCCCGATCCTGGACGCCTCCAAGGCCCAGCAGGCCATGGACACGATGTCCTCCAAGTACGGCGTGGGCCTGTGGGTGCTGACCGTTCCCGACCTGCAGCCACAAGGCCTCCGCGATCGCCGAGCAGGCCTTCAAGGACACGACTCGCGACGACATGCTCCTGGTCATCAACATCCTCCGACGGCTCGGCTCGAAGACGGTACAGTGTGCAGGCGCACAGCAACCCCTCGAAGTTCTCGAGTCCGCTACAGGCGGATCGACTCGGCCCTCAAGAAGCGCCTGAGCGCGGGCAACCTACGACGACGCCGTGGCCGCCATCGGATAACATGTCCGGCTCCAGCGGCTCGGGCAGCTCGAGCGACTCGATCCTCGGCGCTCTGCTCCTGCTGGGCGGGCGCGCGTCGCGGTCGGCGGGCCGCCGCCTGGACGGTGTACAAGCGCAGAAAGAACAAGGAGAACGACGACATGCTGTTCGGCAAGCGCAGGAAGCAGGACACCGCGGGCGGCGCACCTCGGGAACCAGCCCTGCGGGCCCCGCGGCGATGACGGTGGAGCAGCGCGCACGCAGCCGGCAGCGCCCTGGTCCAGGCCGATGACACGGCGCGCGCCGCCGAGGAGCCTGTCCTACGCGCAGGCGCAGTTCGGCCTCGTCCGCCACGGACGCCTTCACCGCCGCCCTGACAGCGCCCGCGCGCACCCTGTCACGGTGCTCGAGCGCAAGATCCTCGACGACGACATCCCGAGACCGAGCCGCAGGCGCCAGATGTACACGACGATCCTCCCAGCACTGCTCGGAGGCGGTCGGTGAGATCCGCCGCGCCCAGGAGGAGGCCTTTCAACAAGCGGCGCGGCATCGAGGCGAACCTGCCGACGTCGATCGCGGAGACCGCCCAGCGGGGCCTGACGAGACCGAGCAGGCCATCGTCGCGGCCGCCGAGACGATCCTGGTGACGCTCAGTGCCGCCTCACCCCGCCTCCTCCTCGACCAGCGTGGCCCAGGCCCCCGAGCAGGCCCCGCCGCCTGCCGCGCGCCGGGCGCACCGCCCTGACCAGGCCCGCGCCAGCGTCGAGGCCCTCTCAGGACGCGACGGCCGTGGAGCAGTGCGCATCGCCCAGGGCCTCGATCGCCCAGGCCGGTGAGACTGGCCGCACAGGTCACCGAAAGCCCGCGAGCGCCTCCAGAGCGCGGCGAAGGATCCGAGGCGGCCATCGCCTCGATCTCCTCGGACCTGGTGGACGCCAAGCGCCTGGAGGGCCGGTGCCGGCGGCGACCCTGGCCCCGCTCGTGGCCGACGCCGAGGCCGCCGTGGAGCAGGGGCCGTCGGGCCAGCGGGGCCAACCCGACCGGCGATCCCCGGCCGCCCTGGACCACCTGGCCCGGCCGAGGCCGCCATCGACGCCGCCTTGGCGCCGGGCCGCGAGCGCGAGGAGAACGACCTCGCGCGCCGGGCCTCCTAGGGCTCGCGTCTGGCCCGCCTCAACTCCCAGGTGGGAGTCGGTGACCTCCCCACATCACTCACCCTACCGCGGGGCGGTGGGTCCCTCGCGCGCACCGCGCTGAGCGAGGCCGCCCGTCACGCCACGGCCGCCACCAGCGTCCAGACCACTGATCCGGTGGCGGCCCCTGGCGGAGGTTGCGGCGGCCGAGCCGCTCGCTCGCCCAGGCCCAGGCCCTGGCCGAGGCCGATGTGCGCGGCTCGTCGTCGAGCTCGTGGGGCCCGCACTCCGGTGAGGGCTACTCCTTCCCGGCGGTTACGGACGTTCGGGGCGGCGGCCTGACCTGGGCCTCGCTCCCTGCTGGGAGGGCTGCTGCCGGGCGGCCACAACTACGGAGGTTGGAGCCCCACCACCACGACAGCGACCATGCGGGGCGGAGGCGGCGGCTTCTTCTCCGGAGGTGGGGACTTCATGAGCGGAGGAGGCGACTTCCTCGACGGGGTCGGCGACTTCTTCGACGGGGGCGGTGACTTCTGAGCCGCGTCTTCCCGCCGAGCGGGCCCGGTCAGGAGCCAGTCGGCCCTGAGCGATGAGGACCCCGCCGGCGTGACGCCGACCGCCCGAACCTGCGATCATGACGCCTGATCCACCCGGCCCGCCCGGCAACCGTCCGGCATCCACCTTGCCCATACCGACGTCGCACCTCGACGGAAGGACGAACAACTATGGCTGAGAAGCAGTCGATTCTGGGGCGCATCGCCCGCTGGACCCGCGCCAACATCAACGCGCTCCTGGACCGCGCCGGAGGACCCGAGAAGATGCTCAACCAGGCGGGCTGTGACTACACGGCGTCCATCGCCGAGGCCCGGACGCCGTCGCCCAGACGATCGGGCAACCCTGCGTCTGGCGGAGAAGGACCACGACGCCGACGTCGCCGAGGCCAAGGACTGGGGCAGCAAGGCCCTGGCCGCCTCCCGCAGAGCCAGATCGCGCGCCGGCGGTGACACGGCCGGTGCGGACAAGTGGGGACTCGCTGGCCAAGATCGCGCTGACCAGCAGATCACGACGGCGGAGAACGAGGCCAGGCCGCCGAGCCGATGATCGCCTCCAGCCAGGTCGTCGAGCCTCAAGACCGGCCTGCAGCAGATGGAGGTCGCTCGGCGAGCCTGCGCTCCGAGCGCGACCACTCATCGCCCGCCAGAAGACCGCCGAGGCGCAGGTCAAGGTGCAGGGGCGCATCCGTTCCATCAACGTCCTGGACCCCACCAGCGAGCTGTCCCACATGACGGGACCAGGTGCGTCGTGCCGAGCCCAGGCCGCCGGGCAGATGGAGCCCGCCGGCCTCCCTGAGTCCCAGTTCGCCGAACCGAGGCCTCCGGCGCCGGCCTGGAGGCGGAAGCCCGGCTGGCGGCCCCGAAGTCAGAACCCGGCGCTTTCCGGCGCCCAGCAGCAGGCCCCCGCACAGATCACCGACGGTGACGACGACGCGATCAACGCCGCCTCGCGGCCCTCAAGAACCAGGGTCAGCCGGCCGGCGAGGAGAAGTCCTCCTACCGATTCACCGCGTCACTCAGGCGTATCAGCCCGCCAAGCCGCCCGGTCCCTCGTCATCCCGATGAGTGCCGGGCGGTTTCGCGTGCTCCTCGACGTCGTCGGTCGTCGCAGCCCTGCCGGGGACATTCCCACCCGGCCAGGGCATCTCACGCCTCCGACAGTGAATTCTGCACTGACGGCGTCGGATGTCCCCGCCGCATGAGTTTTCGTCCCCGGCCGCGTAGACCGCACCCGACGGCGCCGATTGTCTCGCCAGCGCCTCGAGTCCCTTCACTGGGCGCAGCACGATCGGGACACACCCCGATCACGCTCAGACGAAAGCGGGAGAGGCCGGTATCGGTGCGGCGTCTCGAGCGCTCGTCGGGACGCCACTGACCTGCGGATTCGCGGTAGCATGAGTCCTCAGTGAGCGCGTATCACTGACTTATCTTCTCGTCGACGGCGAGAACATTGACGCCACCCGGCATGAGGTGCTAACAAGTCCGAATCGAGGAGGCCCTGTTGGGACCGAGTCCCCACATACCGCGATGAACTGTCTCCGCCGCCGACGCCGCCGAGGGTGAGGGGATGAGGCCCGGGCCCTGTTCTCAACGCCACCAGCGGCCACATGCCCATGAGCCTTCATCCAGGCCCTGCTGGTTATGGACTACCGCCCCGTGCCGCTGGCCGGGCCCGGAAGCAGCGATGAAGGTCGTCGACATCGGTATTCAGCGCACCCGGAGGCGCTGGCCGAGCGGTCGAGTCCGGCCAGGAGGCCCACGTCCCGCTGGGCAGCCACGACGGTGCGACTACATCCCCACATCGAGCGCTCCTGCAGGCCGGCGCCCAGGTGGGGTCCCAGGCCCGCGAGCCCTCAACGCCCGCCTGGCCGCCATGGAGTGACGAGGCCTGACGATCCACGACCTGAAAGTGACGACAAGGCCTTCACCATCCCACTGCCGCGTGCATCATCCCGCCGGAGGACTTCGACCCACCTGCCTTCCTCTCGACTGACGGCGGGCGACGGTAACCCGCCGTCGCCCCGCCTCATGTCACAGCGCGACTCACCGAAGAGCCGTCAGAGGTCGCCTCTCTGTTCACTGGCAACCATACGTTCCCCGTTTTTGATAGGTTCGCAGACTTCCGGGATACAATTTGAGTTTGAGGTCACACCAACCACTTGACCTATCAACAGCGACCATTCGGAACTCATTCAGGAAATCATTGAAACCGAGAGGGATGGTGACCACGCGGAGACTGCTCCCGGCAGTCCCGCACCAGACTTTCACCGCATCCTTGTCGTCGACGATGAGGCCCAACATCCGCGACGGTCGCTGGCCTCGTCCCTGCGCTTGCTAGACTCTCGAGAGTCTCCGATCGCAGGCGACGGCGGCGGCGCTGAAGACGGTGGAGAAGACGTCCCCGACCTGAGTACGATACACCCGGCGTCGTCGGCGGCCCGACATGGGCGGCGCTTCACGCGTGGCATCGTCGCCTGCCGCGCGACGCAGGCGTGACCACCCCGATCCTCTTCCTGACCGCCTGCGACGACGCGCGGACAGGTCCAGAGACACAGACCGTTCGGCGGCAGGCGACGACTACGTCACCGAAGCTCCTTCGGGCTGGAGGAGGTCATCGCCCGCATTTCGCGCCATCCTGCTGCCGCCACTCACGCCATTGGAGAATCCAGGACGACGGCGTCGTGCGCGTGGCCGACCTGGTCCTGGACGAGGACGCCCACGAGGTGTGCCGCGCGCCGAGGTCGAGGTAACGGATCCATGGCCACCGAGTTCAGGCCTCCTGCGCTACCTCGCTGCTCAACGCCGGGCGCGTCGTGCAACCAAGGCCCAGATCCTCGACCACGTCTGGGAGTACGACTGGAAACGGTGACGCCGCGATCAATGAGTCCTACAATCCCTACCTGCGTCGCAAGGTGGACCAGATCCAGGGCGCTGGACGGCCAGCCCGTCACCCCCGCTCATCCAGACTCGTCGCGAGTCGGCCAGCTTGCCAAACCCAAGGCCGAGTGATGGTCGCGGCGCGTGGGGAGCACGCGCTCGGCCAAGTCGTCCGCAAGCAGCACCGCCCGACCGGGCATTGATGCAGCACCTGGATCGCGCGAATCCAGCGCCCTGGCAGGCGATGCCGCTGCGCACGCGCCTGACCATGACCACCGGTCTGCTCGCCATCGGGCTCATCGTCGTCTCCTTCGTGGTGACCGCTGCTCTACAGCCACATGATGGGCCGCCGATCGACAGTCAGCTGCGCACCACCTCGTGGCCATCGGGAGCCAGGGACTGGCTCCAGATCTGCGAGGGAGGGACCAGCAGCACCACCTTCCCCTCGAACCATGGCCGGGCGTCGAGTACCTCGACCCCAGCCGCAACGGGAGTGGATCTCCCCGACACCGCCGCCACCGCCGGCCCCAGATCAAGGGCCTGACCGTGGCGCGCCCTGGCCCACGCGGACAAGAACGATCTTCGATCACGACGGTCAACCCGATCAGCCCGGCCACCAGTGGCGGATGATCACCCTACGATCCAGAATGGAACACCGTGAGTACACCGGTGCCGGGCCCCGCCCCTCCGCTGAGCGACGTCATGACCGGGAGCGCACCCGTGGTGGCGCGCTGGCCGACGTCTGATCATCTCGGTGGGCGCTGCCCGCCACCTACCTGTTCACCGCCTGTTCCGCTCCCTGCGCCAGATCGAGGGCGTGGCCGCCCGATCGCCCACGGCGACCCGTCCGCCCGCATCCTGGTGACCGAGCCGCGCACCACGGAGGTCGGCTTGCTGCAGCGGGCGATCAACACGATGCTCACCCAGAACGAGAGCCTTTCGCCGCCCAGTCGTGGCCCAGGAGCGGATGACGGCTTCGTCTCCGATGCTCTCCCAATGTTTGCGCACCCCTGGCTCGCGATCCGCGGCTACGGCGGTTCTCTACCGATGGGTGGTGCCCGCGTACAAGACCGGTGAGGTCATGGCGCATGGAGACCGGAGTTCAACTGATGGGGCGCCCGGACGACCTCCTCCACCGCCTGACTGACGAGGGCTCGAGATGTCCATGGAGCTATCAACTCACTGACCCACGCCGCGAAGCCTGAGCGACATGATGGTGCGCGGGCCCGAGCGCGACTGCGGGTTCATCCCCTCGACCCCCCGCGACGAGGCCGCCGGCAAGGAGTCTCCGCTCCAGGCATCGGCGACCGCGACCGCCTCTCCCAGATCCTCACCAACCTGCTGGGCAACGTGGTGCGCCACACCGTTGGGACGCCGGTGGAGATCGCTATCGGTATGGCGCCCCCGCGAGCCAACCTGACGGCGCAACCGGTCGTCGTCGCCGAGTCCGCGATCACGGTTAATGGCGTGCCACCGAGGCGGCTGAGAAGGTCTTCCAGCGCTTCGTATTGCTCAGACACCCTGCAACCGGGAGACCGGCGGATTCGCCTGGGACTGGCGATCGTGCTGGGTATCGTGGCCGCCTGCTGCGGGCACGGTCCAGATGCTCCAGACCCTGGCGGCGGCGCCAACGTCCGCGATCGAGCCGCCGCCCGCACCGGCCTGGTAGGCCCCGCTGCCGCGCTCAGGCAGGGCCTGCCGCACCGCGTCGTCCACAAGAGTGGCACGCGAGACAATCGTGTCACGTCGACGTCACGGCAAGGACAGTCCTACGATGGCACGCGCGTTCCATTTCCAACACGGAGACTTTAACCATGGGTGTCATCGACGCACCGCACGAAAGCCTTGCCATTTTCACCGCCTGGTGAAGGCGACTGCGCCGCACGCAGCCCCAGAGGCGATCGGCCCCGCCGGCGACTTCCTCATCGAGCGCTGGTCCACACCGGACCGTCGCTTCCACAACCTTCGCCACCTCATCGACATGCTCGCGCGGGTCGACGAAATTCACGAGGAGTCGCACAACCCGATGATCACAGGACGCCTGGTACCACGGTTGTGTCTTCCTCCGGACGTCGAGGAGGTCATCCGCGGCAACGGCGGCGAGGATGAGACCGCCTCAGCGGCCTTCGCCGAGCGACCTGCGTCACCTGCGTTCCTGGATGGAGACGGTCAAGCGGTGCGTTCATCGTCAACCTCGCGGCATGCTCGACTGGCGCTGACATCGATTTCAGGCCCCTCATCGAGGCCGACCGGACCCTGGCCGTGGACCAGACCATGCCGAGGCCGCGGTTGCCGCGCGAGGAGTACTCCCACATCCCCTTGAGGAGTACTGCGCGGCCGCTCGATCGTCTCCCGGCTCCTGACCGTGAGCACCCTTCCACCCGCCGTTGGGCCAGCGCTGTGATACGCCGGAGAACCGCCGCCGATACCATCGTCTCAACGAGGTTTCGGCAGGCTCGCTGAGGATCAGAGGCCGCCGATCAGGCGGCCCCGAGATCGGCTGCCCAGGCGCCGGCGCACGCACCGCCCGGTCACCCAAGTTGGCCAGTGTACCACCGCCGCTGCAGGCCCTGTCTCTCGAGCTGGCGAGCGAGGCTGCGAACGCGACCCCCTGCACCTCCGCTGGGCTTTCCAGGCGCTGCCCGCCGAGGACCCCATGGACGGCCCTGCCCAGGATTTACAACACCCTGCCCGAACCTCACCGGTTTCAGGGCCAGATCCAACCGTGAATGGCCTACGAAAGGCAAGGACAGCCGCCCTGCAGCGCCCTCAGCATCCTCAGCGGCTGGCGGCGCTGTCGCCGCTCTTCCGTCGAGCGCGTCCCCGCCACGCACCCGCCCGCGGATCTCACAAGATCAGCAGCGCCGCCCCGCCGACGCCGGAGCGTTATGAGCGAGGACAAGGATCCGCGAGGTGAAGATACCACGCGCCCCAGCGGAGCGCACGGACCTGACCTGCCTGGCGCGGCTTCACGCAACCGCTCCGACGAGGCCGAGGACCGCCGCGCCCGCGTCCAGGCCGAGCGGGACAAAGTTCTCACGGAGCAGTTTGCGGCCAAGACCCAGGAGGCTGGCGAGTCAGGCGCGAGGCCCGGTACCGGCGAGATCACCCATCACCGAGGAGATCATCACGACGGCGCCCGGGACCTCTTGAGGCACCCAGGCGGCCCTTCCTCAGGAACGCCCGCTTCCTGCGGGGCCACAGGCCGCGTGATCTGTGATCCGCTCCACAGGCCGGCTGCTCGCCCGGTACGCCACCCGGTCAGCCCCTACCGTGAGAGAGGCACAAGGCGCACCTTGGTGCACCACCGGCACACTGCGTACGGCTCCCCGCCGCCCTCACGAAAGGACGCCCCTCACGCCCACCTACCTGTCGACACCGCGGTGGCCGACACCGCCGCTCGGACCCGCACCAGAGCCGCGATCATCCAGACCGAGTAACGATGGCATGCGCGAGATCGCCTGCCCAGCTATGTCGACCGACGGCAGCGACCCGCGGTCATTGCGCGGCCGACTGGCACCCCACCAGGTGCAGTCCAACCCCGATCAGACCAGCTCGGTTCGACAACGCCGCCGGTTCACAGGTTACGACGACGCAGAGACCAACTGGGGCCGTTTCTCGCCACCGCACCAGCCCCGCCTCGCCCAGCGATGGGTTCTGCGCCTGCACGTAGATGATGACGGCGGCGCCCTCACGGCCCACGTGATTTCGGGCCGACGCCCGCCGGGCGCGGGTGAGCGATCACTGGCCGCTGGGGAGCTGCTACTGATCAGCAAGAGCCGCCGCCCAGTGTCGCCGCGCCACCCGCCGGAGCGGTTTTTGGGTTAGCCCAGTCGCGCCACGACGTCTTGGTGGAAAGAGACCGGCGATGAAACCGCGCTCCCAGTAGGGCGGAGTGGGCCTGGCCTGACTGGCCGGCGAGCGCGCGCAGGTTGACGTGTACTGCCGCAGGTGCCTGAGGTTTTCGCCAGGGCAGGCTGCGCACGCGGTCCACGACCACGCCGCCCCGAGGCAGCGCGATCTGGCCTCACGGCGACCTGGAGATCAGGCAACCAGACGTCGCCCTTGTTCTCGAGGGAATAACCCCGGGCGGCCTGGAGCAGGGCGACGCCACCACCGGCAGACGATGCCCTCTCGAGCAGCCTTGGCGTGCACAGGTCTGAGGAAACATGCCCTGCCTCCCACCAAGGGCACCTGGACTTGAGGACATGCTTGGCCCAGCTTGTGCCTGAGGTTCTCTGGCCCAGCTGGTGCCTCATCCTGAGGGTGATCCAAGGGCCTCACGGGCCTCTCGGAGTCGCTTGTGGTGCCTCCCACCAGGGTATCTGTCCAGACGACCTTGGTGGCCCATCAGGTCCCAGGCGCCTTATTTTGAGGTCGGCGGTTCTGGAGAGATGACCGTACCGCCAGGAGGATCGCCACAATCCCGCAGTATCGCGTCAGGTACGCCAGTTTCGGGAAGCCTGACGGCCACGGATCAGCAAGTTGCGATGGTTGACGATGAGGTGGCCAGGCCCGCCCGACGTCCTTCGGCGATACGGCATGGTTGGTCTGCATGACCTTCCAAGGTGCGGGCGGTATCTTGACGTTTGAGGATTCGACCGACCAGCAGATCGGGCGTCCGTATTTGCCCATGGTCAGTAATTCTGCCAGGGTATGAAGTCCCGGCTGAACGGTATGCCCCTCGGTGACTGGTTTTGAGGTGTCAGCGAAAGACCTCGACGGCACACCGTAATGAACTTCAGCCTTTGCGATAGCAACGATCTGTTCGTTACAGGAGATGAGGCAGGCTGCTGATCTCCTCCGTCTCGATCTCTTATGTCGGCCAGCAGGCGTTTGACGACGGTCGTGACGGCCTTTCTTAGTTATCATGGCGAACGGCAGATTGCATGGCGCCGGCGAAAAGACGTCAGGCAGGCTCGCGTACCAGGGCCTGGGGCCAGATTGCAGGTGGTGGTGCGTCACCCACGTTATCTCGGCGACCTCGATTTGTTCTGGCGCCGATCTTCGTAGTCCTCGGTTCGACCTTGGCGACAACACGCCGTCATAAGATCGGGGCGTCCACTCTTGTCGAGCACGAGCGTTATGTCTTGGGGCCCAGGGTATCTGACGGTGTCGCGAGGAAAGAGGCCGCGCCCATGCCGCGGGCCTCCGCTGGCAAGATGATCGGGATGAGTTCTTCACTGCGGTGGGCGGCTTGTCTGTGATGGACATGGCCCGGGCGTTCACGTTGCCGCCCGACGCCGCGGCCCCGTTCAGCCTGGCCAACCAAGTATCTTGGCGACGCGTTGTCACCGAGGTTTCGAGTGCTAAACCGCAACGTTGCACCGTTTTGAGCGTGTCTTCAAATTGTCCGATACAACGCATGGTCCGGGCGTCTGGCGTCCAGCAGGCACCAGACCTGCGCAGGCGCCGGCGCCCTCCTCCATCTGGCGGGTACTGAACGGTACGAGGCTGGCATGTCCGCACCGGCTGCACCGAGGCTGGTCTGCGGCGCGCGTCCGGAGAGACCGCAGGCACCCCAGGCGCCTGTTGAGCACCAGAGTTGCACAGGAACCATCCACGACCGGCACCGGCATCAGCCGTCACGCGCCAGCGTCAGACCGTTGCGCACAGCGCATCCTCGTCCCGCCAGATCACGCCGCCGCGCCCACGTATCCTGCTTTGCGGGCCAGGCCGCGTCTCGCGCCTGCAGTCTCATTTATGGCGGCTGTTACGTCGCTGCTGGGCGTCAATGATCAGCTAATGGCCGACCACCGTCTGAGGAGGGCGGCATGAAGGCGTTCAGGCCGGCAGCGGTCCACGGCACGTGCCGTTCAGCCAGGGCCCTCAACGATTAAGGTCGGCACTGTGGAGCTGCCCCAGAGGCCGCGGCGCAGGTGAGCGTGGATCGCCAGAGGGTCAGGATCCGACCACCAGCGCCGAGTACCTCAGCGCCTCGCGGGCTTGCAGTCGCGACGACTATGGACCGGAAACTTTGGCGCCTCGGTGCCCTCCGCCAGCGATCCCTAGTACGACCCCGGCGGCGGGCAGCCCGGAAGATCGTCGATCGCGCGTTTTGACCCGCGATGACCCCACCGGTGCAGGTTTTTCACCATTTCGGCCAGACCGCATCCTGCTGAGCACCGCACCTGGTGTTAGTCGACGTTGCTGGAGGCGTTGAGGATGGCGCTACCGGACGCGGCGGCGCCCTTCATCGCGTCACCACAGCGCCTGTCCGACCGTCCGCCCCAGCGTCGGCGGAGGAGGACCGCGTCCGACGGAGCCCTGAGAAGATGTCACCAGGCGAGCGCCGGGACAATGATGAGATGATTGCCAGCAGCGGGGGTTTCACCAGGCCACCGCACCTGGGGCCCGGTGCATCGCCCACGAACGTCAACACGTCAGACGTCGAACCGTCCCTGCAGCTCATGAGCTGTCACGCCCGCCAAGACACTGCAGTCCGAGCGCTGTCTGTCAAATTGTGTCCGCCTCACGACCGTGACATCTGGTCCGGCAAGATCTCGCAGGTGCCATGACACAAAGAAGCCTGTACAATAATCACAAGCCTCATCCGAGATCACTGAATTCTCTGGGCGCGTTCTGCCTCCTGGATCACTTTGGTCCATGAGATTGGGGAGCATAAAACAGATACTGGGTGTTAAGATTCTATAGGCTTTGACGTGCTTTATCAAAATTTATAATGACGCGCGTCTCATCACGGGCCAGAACCCCTACCCAAAATCCCATGGGGCTCTTCTCGGTGGCGCCCGGCGTCAGTTCCCACCAGCTCGATAACGACCTTCAGAACTATCAGCGACCGTGCTCTGCCGACGTCGGGGAGATCCATCGCCGTGGTGCGAGAAGGCGAATAAATCGTTCGCCCGGGGCCCGCATGAAGATTCAGAGCGGTGCTGGCGCAGTTGCGACCGACGTCACCCGCACTCAACAGTCCGCGGTCTTGACCACCGACGGGGCTCGCGACTGAAGTCTGCTCTGAAACGGGCACGATCGACCGCGCTCAATACATGGCGAATAGCGAACACGAGACCATGATGCCTCATGCCCCACCACCGAAGCGTATTGCGACCACGGTCAGCGACCGTTTTGACTTTGCTGGCGTTCCTGGCGGATTGCCGCCCGTAGTCGTTAACATCAGTTCACGATCGGCCTGCGCTGGTTGCGGAAGCCCCTCAGCATTCTGAGCCGGGCGAGTGATGTTGAGCCACCGACCAAGGAAGAAGTTGGCGACCCTGCCAGCAGAAACCCGATTCCGCCGCCCAGCGCCGACGCCGACTCACTGGTCCCCAGCAGCACGTGCACGACCGCCAGAGAGCCAGATACTCCCCGCCAGAGTGACAAACAGACCCAGAATTCCCCAACCACGCCAAATAATCATGGCGGCAATATAAGTGCTCCCGTCTTCGCTGGAGAACCGGCGAGACTCAGACCTTGGCTGGCGGGGCCGCCACCGTATAGCGCCTGCCTGCCGGCCTGCCACCGAAGCGGGCCGACGACGATCGGGCCGGGTTCGCTCGGAACGCAGCCGGGCCCCCGTCTGGCAGACACGGCCTCAGCGTCCGAACGCCAGTCAGACCAGTCGGAACACCCGCTCCAGCCTGCTCACGCCGCAGCTCGTCGACACCGCCTCCGGCTCTCGCGCCCCCGTCACGCTCCGGGCCCGCCACGCCGCCGGCCCCGCCACGATCGACCTGGACCAGATCGCCCGGTTCCCTGCCGCGCACCGGCATCGGCACCGACGTACGCCTTCGCCGCCCCCGACCTGAGCACTCCCATGCACCTGGCCTCGCCCGGAGTGGCCCGCGAGGTGGGCCTGGCCGGCCACCCGACGGCGCGACGTCGTCGCCCACGCCCGCTGCTGACGCCCGTTCTCGGCCGCCGGACCGCGACCTGGGCTCGAACTCGGCACCGCCGAGCCCCGGTGGAAGCGGGCCTCCGAGCCACGCTCCTGAGCGAGGCCGCCCGCCGGGTGCGCGAGGCCGGCTTCGAGATCGGCAACATCGCCGTCCAGCTCGTGGGCGAGCGCCCGCGCGTGGCCGCACGCTCCGCCGAGGCCTCCCGGGCACTGTCCGAGGCCGCCTCCGCCAGGGTCTCCTTCACCGCCACCACCACCGACCACCTGGGCTTCCTGGGCCGCACCGAGGGCCTGCTCGCCATCGCCACCGCCCTGGTCTACCCGGTGCCCGACGCCGTCCACGCGGTCGTACCGTAGAGCGCGCCTTCGTATTTCCTCACCCCCTCGAACGCACGACATAGGTACGAACGCGACGTCGGCGACCTCGGGAAAAAGCCCTGGCCCCAGTGGACACCGGTGGCGGGCGGCCAGGTAGCCTGTGCCCGTGAGCACCACCCCCACTGAGCCCCTGAGTCCACGGCCCCTGCCGCCTCCCCGCCTCCGCGGGCGCGCCGGCCCTGCGTCTGTACTGACTCCGCCGCCCGCGCGATCGTGCCGCTGGCCCCACGGCCACCCCCGGCCTGGTGACGATCTACCTGTGTGGTGCCACCGTCCAGGGCTCGCCCCACATCGGCCACATGCGCAGCGGCATCGCCTTCGACGTCCTCGCGCCGCTGGCTGGAGCGCAGCGGCCAGGAGGTCCACCTCATCCGCAACGTCACGGACATCGACGACAAGATTTCTCAGCAAGTCGGCCGCCGCCGAGCCTCCGGTGCCGTGGTGGGCCTGGGCCCAGCGCTTCGAGCGGGAGTTCGACGCCGCATACCGCGCCCTGGGCGTTGCCGCCCCCACCCTATGAGCCGCGCGCCACCGGCCACATCCCCGAGATGATCGACCCTGGTCCAGCGCCTGCTGGATGCCGGTCACGCCACGTCGGCGAGTCCGGCAACGCTCACTGCCGACGTGCGCTCGCTGCCCGACTACGGCTCGCTGACCAACCAGCGTCTGGAGGACCTGGCCACCACCGAGGACGAGTCCCGCCTGGATGACGACGTCGAGGCCGACAAGCGCGACCCGCGCGACTTTCGCCCTGTGGAAGGCCGCCAAGCCCACCGAGCCGTGCCGACGCCGCCTGACGCCCCTCGGGGGCCGGGCCGGCCCGGCTGGCACCCGAGTGCTCGGCCATGTCTCGCCGCTACCTGGGCGATACCTTCGACATCCACGGCGGCGGCATCGACCCGCGCTTCCCGCACCACGAGAACGAGCAGGCCCAGTCTCACGGCGCCGGCTGGGGCTTCCGCGCGCCACTCGGGTCCACAACGCCTGGGTGACCATCAAGGGCGAGAAGATGAGCAAGTCGCTGGCAACCCCTGGTGGTGGCCGAGCCTGCTCCAGCGCCATGACGCCGCCGTGCTGCGCCTGGCCCTGGGCACCGTCCACCACCGCTCCACCGTGGAGTTCTCCGAGGAGACTCGCCGACGCCGCCGCCCTGTGGGAGCGCCTGTCCGGTGCGATCCTGCGGCATACGAGTTCTGCGACGGCGGGGGCACCAACCCTGTCGACGCCCCCGCCGAGCAGGTGCGTGCCCGGTCGCTGCCGGCCGAGTTCACGGCCGCCATGGATGAGGACCTCAACCTGGCCGGCGCCATGGCGGTCGTCCACGCCACCCTCAAGACCCTCAACGTGGCTCCCTCACTGCACGCTGCCCGAGCGGCAGCCAGGGGACCGACGCCGACCTGCGCGCCCCGGTGGTCGACCTCGCCCTGGACCTGCGCGCCCGACTCGACGTCCTGGGCCTGACCCGCTGGCCGAGCCCCTGGCGCGCCCGCGTGCTCGACGGCGTCGGCTCCTCCCATCGGCGGCGCCGCCATGGAGGCCCCCTCGACCGGCTCACATCCGCCACGACCTCGAGGAGAGGGCCCAGGCCCGCGCCGCCAAGGACTGGTCGCGCGCCGACGCTCTGCGCGACAAAGCCTCGACCGGGGCCGGCGTCGTCGTCGAGGACTCCCCTCGGGCGCCTGCTGGCACCTGGCCCGAGCGGCCCACCCACCATCCACTACCGAGCAACTCGCACCGTCACGAACAGGAGGCCGGATGCCCGGCAACGAGCAGTACCCGGCGCCAAGCGCCGCCCCGGCTCGAAGAAGGGCCCCACGAAGGCTCCGGCGGCCAGCGCCGCAAGGCCTGGAGGGCAAGGGCCCCACCCCGCGCGCGGAGAACCGCGTCGAGCCACCCCAGGCCCGGGCGAAGGCCCGCCGAGGCTCCGGGCCGCCCAGCCCACCCGGGCCAGCAATTTTGAGAAGATCAAGTGCCGCTTCGACGTGCCCGAGGGCCACGAGATCCCGTGCGGGCGCATACTGTGGCCGAGGCCGCCTACGCTCGGTGCCCATCAATCGGTCTTCATGGCGGTCTCCGCCCGAGTCCGACGAGCGCCTGGGCGCCGTGGTGCGCTGCGCCGCCCTGCTGGGCGCCCCTGTGCTGGAGCACCACCGCCTCGGACCTGGACGCCCTGACCGACTCCGCTGCCCACCAGGGCGTGGCCATCGAGGTGCCCGCCTCACGAGTGCACACCACCGCCCTGACCTGCTGGAGCGCCCGAGCCCTGGGCCGCACGCCACCGCTCGTGGCCCTGGACCAGGTGACCGACCCCCACAACCCGGCGCGGTCCTGCGTAGCGCCGGGGCTCGGGCCGACGGCGTCATCATCCCCGAACGCCGCTCGCGGGCGCCAACGCCACCGTGTGGAAAGGTGTCCGCTGAAAGTTGCCGCCCGGGTGCGCGTGGCCCGCGAGACGAACCTCGTGCGCACCCTGGAGCAGCCTGAAGAAGGAGGGCTGCTTCGTCGTCGGCCTGGACGGCTCGGGCAGCACTGACGTCGAGGACCCCACCCTGGCCGACTCGCCCCTGGTGCTGGTCACCGGCGCGGAGGGCGCGGGCCTGTCCCGCCTGGTGCGCGAGAGCTGCGACGTGCTGGCCTCGGTGCCGATCAGCCGCAGCGTGGAGTCCCTCAACGCGGCCGTGGCCACGGGTATCAGCCTCTACGAGGTCGACCGCCTGCGGCGCCGGGCCGCCGGCAGCGGCAGCTGACCCACACCGCCGCTCAGGGCCGGCAACCCCCGGCAGAGCCGGCCGATCCGGCCGACCAGGCCGAAAGCGCCCGGTTTACACTTTCTCCATGACGGCCCCGTTGCTGACACAATGGGCCGCATCCGATCCACAGGAGGTCCCCATGGCCCAGGACGCTTCGCAGCGCTGGAACCGCACCGACGGCGTGCTCATCGCGCCGGGCACGACGCCGGAGGCGGTCGCCGACGCCTTCGCCGAGCGCGGGGTGGTCGTGCGCCTGAGTGGTTCCCGGCCACCACCCACCTGCCTCAGCCTCACCCTCGATGACCGACGTCGAGGGCCGGGTCGCGGTGACGCCGCCCTCGCGCGGGGGCGTTGTGCCCGGCCCGGAGAATCAGTGAGCCTCGTGGAGTCCCTGGCCCGGAGTTCACGGCCGATGTCGCCGTGGGGCCGGCGGCCTTCAACGCCCCGCCCTGACGACGTCGAGCCTGCCCACGATCTCCCACCACGGCTCGGCCAGCGCCCGCACCGTGGTGATCTCCCCGATGAGCGCCTACATGGTGCCGCTGCAGGCCACCCTGCTGGAACGGCTCTCGGCTGGCCCTCGACGCCGAGCCTGGACCGCCGCATCGTCATGTACTCCGGTGAGGGCACGGAGCTGGGCACCTTCGGCTGGGACGAGGAGTCCCTGCCGGCCCTGGTGCTGACCCTCCGACTCCGAGGACATGTCCATCCGCGCCATCCCCACCGGGGACCCTGAGGATGACGCCGTCTCTCCTGGGGCATGACGTCGCGTTACGTGTGGGCGGGGTCAAGCGAGCCCGGCCCGGCCCCTGAGGTCCCTGGTGACGAGCCTCCCGGCGGACCTGACCGATGCGTCAGATCGTCGACGCCGTCCCGGGCGCCGACCTGGAGGCCGCGGGCCGCCGCCATCGTCCAGCCCGGCATCGACGGTTTCCCGCCGCGATGCTGCAGGCCCTGGGCCCTGCCCGATCGGGTGCTGGAGGTCCTCACCGGCCGCCTGGCGCCGGTGGAGGTTCCCGGCGTCGTCGTGCACGAGCCGCGCGGGCTGTCCAACGCGGTGGCCGCAGCGTGGGCCTGCTGCTGGCCGACCCTCGACCCCCGGCTCGGCCTTCTGGCAGGGCTACGTGCGAACGGTGACGGACAAGCCGTGGCGGTGGGGCGCCGCGCTGCTCGAGGCGGGTCTGGGGGCACCTCGGGTGCCGCCGTGCCGTCGCCGCTCGACCGGAACCTCCCGTGGCGGCCGGGGCCTTTCCGCTGGTGGACGCCATCACTGAGGTCTCGCTGGCTCTCTGACGCGTCATCAGCGAGCCTGCGCCGCCGCGCCGACGAGGAGATGGTCTTGGTCGCCGAGGAGCCCGGCGCTCAGGAAGCGTCACGCCGTAGAGCGGGCCGGTCAGCCAAGCCCCTCGAGGTAGGCCCTCAGCACCTTGCGGGCGTCCACGGGTGCCGCCTTGGCCGCCTGGTACATGAGCAGGGCGTCCACCAGCCCCACCAGGTCGGGAGCGTGAGCAGAGGCCTCGGTTGACACCCGCCGCAACGAGTATCCGCTCAGCCAGGCGCGTCAGAGGCCGCCTGACCGGCGCTTCCGCTGTGAGCGCCCCGAGCCCGACGTCGTCGCGCACCGAACAGCAAAGCCCCACGCGCGGCTCGGGCGTCCGCACGCTCGCGCCATATGCTCCAGGATGCCGACGACGATCTCGGCGGCCTCCTGCCGACTGACGGACGCGGCGATCTCAAGGTCGTTGATGTCAGCCTGTGAGCCCTCGGAGAGGCGGTTGACCACGAGCGCCAGCAGATCACGGCGAGTCCGGGAGTAGGAGGTCGACCCGCGGGGCAGTCCCGCCTCCGTGTCGACCTGCAGATGAGTGAGAGGGCATGTACTCGTCACGGGCGATGAGCCTCGACCCCGGCGCTCACCATGAATGCTCCCTGCGCCCCATCGTGCCTGCTCCTCGCCTTCCGACTACATGGACCCTCACGATCATAGAACACCTACGATCGTAGAGATCTACACGACGGCCAGATCGGGCCATGAGGAGGCGACCGCAGTGAAGGTGGCAGTTGTTGGAGCAGGTGACCCAGGAAAGTCATCAAGCTGAGCCCTGCAGGCGACCGGGGCACAGGTGACACTGCACTGCGCGCTGTACCGGCTTTCGACGTCCCGCGCGACGACGGGCTGCCGCACCGTCCGGCGCGACGTCATTGTGGAGGCAACCGGACGGTTCACCACCCAGCAAGAGGGTCGCCACCGAGTTCTTCACACGCTCGACCCGCGCCGTGCTCGGCGGCCGCGAACGCCCTGGGCGCCGAGGCACGTGCTGCTGTCGATCGTCAACCGCGACCTTCCGGAGGTGCAGGGCTACGGCTACTTCGCGGGCAAGTGGCGCAGGAGCGGCTTGCTCACGAGTCGAGCAAGCGCATGTCACTGGTTCGCTCGACCCAATGGTTCGAGTTCGCCGAGCAGAACATGGAGCGCATGCGCTACGGCCCCATCTCACTCGTTCCCTCGATGAGGATGCGGCCGGTCAGCCTCGATTCCGTCGCCGAGACGGTGGCGCCTGGCAGCCCTGAGTGAGACCGACGGGCCAGACCTCACCAGGTCGCAGGACTCGGAGGTCACGACGCTGTGGGAGATGACCGCACAGACTGCCGAGCTCACGGCGAAGCCGGTTCCCTGGTGGTTCCCACCGGGTGGGGACTCGCCTTCCGTCGCGGCGCACTGGTTCCTGGCGACGACGTCCCTCGCAGCGGGTCCCACTTACGCGCAGTGGCTGACAAGAACGGCGCCGCCTCTAGCTGACAGGATCGACGGTGGAGGCAGGCACACCACCCCGGCGGGCCTCGACGTGTACTGCGCACCGTTGGGCTATGCCCGAGGATGGAGGCCCGGTTGATCACCGGCACCACCTGGCGGGGTGGCGGCCGGGGGCCTTCCCGCTGGTGGACGCCATCACCGAGGTCTCGCTGGCCTTCCTGGACGCGTCACCGCGAGCCTGCGCCGCCGCGCCGACGAGGGAGATGGCCCTGGTCGCCGAGGAGCCTCGGCGCCTCGAGAGCCCGCCACCGGGGACATCTGGCACCACCCACCGGGGCCTTCCACGCGTCCGGGGACATTTCACGTCCGGGACTCGACGCCGTCAGGACAGGAATCCCGTCCCGAACGCGTGAGATGTCCTCTCCGGGACGACATGCACCCGGCCGCGTGGAATGTCCCCGCTCGTAGGCCGCCCCCGCAAGCTGCAGGGTGCGCCGGCGGGCTACTCAGGCATCCCCACCAAGACGATCAGCAACGGCACCACGCCAGCGACGAGAATAGACAGCAGCACCACCAGCGCGAAGATCAACGACCCCTCTCGGTTTGGGACCTGCCGCGATGCTTTCCTATGCTCAGCGCCCTCGGGTCGCCTCGAAGGATCGATGCGCGGTAGAACACCGAGACCACCCGTCCGGGCTGCACGGCGAACTGGAGGCGCGCTTGGGACCGAGGAAGGCCGCGTAGTGGTCGACGACGACGCTCGCCGACCCCGGGGCACCGCGATCCTCACGAACTGGCCTGCGGACAGGCGCATCGCCCAGCCGTTGATCGTGACGGACACGGTGCTCTTGCCCGGCATTGAGATGGACGGGTCGAAGTACAGGTCGATGAAGGCGCTGTTCTGCGGCGTGGCCCCGGGCAGGGCCTGGAATGCGGGGGCGTCCTCGCTCATGTCTCCGTCACAGCCCTTCTCATCGCCTCACTGATCGAGATCAGGCTATCAACCGGCCGGTCACCACCTGCGCCGACGACGCCGTCGCACCGCCCGGTCTGCGGAGCGCGCCCTACTCCCCTTGAACTTCATGCCGGCGGTGAAGCCGTAGGGGTTGGCGGCGTAGTCGGCCAGGGTCTGCTCGTCGCGGCGGCGAACTCGGCGTCGTCATCGGGCAGCGGCTCGTCGATGTCATCGTCGACGACGATCGCCTCCATCTCCTGGGTGTCCCTGACCCCAGGTAGGCCTCCGCTCGTCACGGTGCTGGGCAGTACCGTGGCCACATAGTCCTCCACCGCCTCCTGGGTGGTGACGTAGCGGTCCTGGGCCTCGGACATGTACCAGCGGTGCTCGAGGATCTCGTGGAAGATCTCCGCGGGCTCCAGCGTACGGCGCAGCTCGACGGGGGACTGAGTGAATGGTGGGGCTCTGAAGACCTCCGCCAGCCAGGTGAGGGCTACGAGCTCGATGGGGGTCCTCGCTGCGGCCAGTGATGCCCGGTAGGCCCCAGGGGTCGTTGAGCATGCGCATGACCCTGGCGCTCCTGGACGTCCAGGCCGGTCAGTCGCATCACCCTGGCGGTGGTAGTGGCCGGCGTCGACAACCTGGGCTGAATAGTGATGTGGTCGCCCCGGGAGTCGGTGTTCATGGTGAGCTCGGCGACGTCGTAGCCCATCTCGTTGAGCTTCTCGACCCGGCGGCGCAGGCGCCAGCGCTCATCCATGGAGAAGGACTCCTCGACGGTGAGCACCTCCCACAGCTCGGTGTAGCGGCTGACGATCCGATCCCCACCTCAATCGGTGTCCACGGTCGGCTCCAGCAGGGCGCCGGCCTGAAGGTCCATGAGCCCTCGCCGATGATGTTGGTGCGGGCCACGTCGATGTCGTAGAGGCGCTTGCCGTCGGTGAGCCCCTCGGGGTAGAGCTCTCCGGTCTCGGCATCCACCAGGTAGGCGGCGAAGGCCCCGGCGTCGCGGCGGAAGAGCGTGTTGGACAGGGACACGTCCCCCCAGTAGAAGCCCAGCAGGTGCAGGCGCACCAGCAGCACGGCGAGCGCGTCGATGAGTCGGGTGGCGGTCTCGGGCCGCATGTACTGGCTGAAAAGAGCCCGGTAGGGCAGGAGTAGGACAGGTGTTTGCTGATGAGCACCGAGTTGAGCCTCACCGGTGACGCTGCTGCGGCCGGTGATGACCGCCGTCGGCGCACGCAGGGCGCCCCCAGCCGCAACAGGTCGCGCAGGAGCTCGTACTCGCGATGCGCCACGGACTCGCCGATCTCCTTGACCGCGATGACGCGCTCGGAGAGGTTGACGAAGCGCACGATATGGCGCGACAGACCACGGGGCAGCGCGGCAAGGACTTCGGTGGGCCACCTCCAACGCCGTCTCCCAGGGGAGGTCGAGCAGCGCCGGGTCAATCGTTGCCGCCGTGATCTTCATGGACTGGGACATGAGGTCACTTCTTTCAGGCCAGAACCCATTTTGTTGAGACATGACGCCGACCACACTTTTTACAGTGTCGGCGTCGGAGCGGCTCCCATCAGGCGGTGGCCGCACCGGCCCGGTCCCGCCTCAGTGAGCGCGACGACGGCGCCGCCCCCGGGCTGGGGAACGGCGCCGTCGCGCTCAGCATCCTCAGGCAGGCAGGCGCTTGCCGGTGGAGGCGGAGAAGATGTGCTCCTGACCGCGGATCCGCACATAGACGGTCTCGCCCGGCTCGGGGCGGTACGCGGGGCACGCGCACAATGATCTGGCTCGAGTCCTCACCGGAGCCGAGCTTTTGGTCTCGGAGTCCTCGGCGCCGACGAGCCTCACCGTAGATGTAGGCGTCGGAACCCGCCTCGACGAAGGACAGGCGCACCGGGATGGAGTGCTCGTCCTGGCGGAGACGACGTCGAGCGACTCGGGGCGGAACCCGATGGTCACCTTTGCTCCGTCCTCGGGGGTGATGGCGTCCAGGGTCGCCTTGACAATGGAATCTTGGCGGCGCTGACGGTGGCGACGTCACCCTGACCGTGAACTGCCCCAGGTCTGCATGGCCGGTGAGCCGATGAAGTCGGCGACGAAGTCGTTGGCGGGGTGGTCGTACATCTCGCGCGGGGTGCCGACCTGCTGGAGCACGTTGTCCTTGAGGACTGCGATGCGGTCACCCATGGTGAGGGCCTCGGTCTGGTCGTGGGTGACGTAGACTCGTGGTGACGCCCAGCGAGCGCTGGAGCGAGGCGATCTGCGTCGGGTCTGCACACGGAGCCTTGGCGTCCAGGTTGGACAGCGGCTCGTCCATGAGGAAGACCTTGGCTTTGCGCACGATGGCACGGGCCTATGGGCCACACGCTCGACGCTGACCACCGGAGAGCGCCTTGGGCTTGCGGTCCAGGTACCGGTCAGGCCGAGGATCTTGGCGGCCTCGCGCACGCGCTTGTCGATCTCGGCCTTGGGGGGTACCGGCGATCTTGAGGGCGAAGCCCATGTTGTCGTGCACGGTCATGTGCGGGTAGAGCGCGTAGTTCTGGAAGACCATGGCGATGTCACGGTCCTTGGCTGAACGTCGGTGACGTCGCGGTCACCAATGAGGATACGGCCGGCGTTGACGTCCTCCAGGCCCGCGAGCATGCGCAGGGAGGTGGACCTACCGCAGCCGGAGGCCAACGAGTACGAGGAACTCGCCATCGGCGATCTCGAGGTTGAGAGCATCCACGCTGGGGCGGTCATTGCCCGGCAAATGCGCGTGGCGTTCTCGAAAGTCACAGTTGCCAGGGAGTGGCAAGCCTTCACCGGCAGGTACGTGCCGGACGATCCGTCGAAAGGTGCCGATGTGCGTCCGCATTGACACGTGCCGCGGTCAGCCATTCGACCGCGGACGGGCTCTATCTTGACACAGGTTCCCCGCTTTGACTAGTGATTCCCAGCAAACAGCCAGGGGTGGTCTTCCACGGCGATGGCGGTGAAAGACCGCCGTCGGGTCAGTGGCGGGTCGGTGACGGACCACGGACGGGTCGATGACGGCCGCGGGCGGGTCGGCCCGCCCCCGGACAGCGGCCGGTGGAGACCTCTCCATCCCCACCGCCGGAAACCACCTGTCCCAGGACCGGCGATGTGGCTCCATCACTGGTTTTACTCCCGCGACATGGCCCACAGTCGGGCGAAGAGCCCCACAGGTTCGGGGCGCCCACGAGTGAATCCGGCCCGGTACTGTGGGGGACATGACGCAGAACTTCGACGCGCACGCGGGCGAGCCGGTCACCCTGAGCAGTTGCGCGCCGGCACCCCTGGTGGGGGATACTGGCTTCGCGTCGCCTGGGCGCCGGGGGCATGGGCGTGGTGTGGGAGGCCACCGATGAGGGTGGGCGCCACGTGGCCATGAAGATCCTCCACCCGCAGATCGCCGCGGACCCCACGGCTCGGCGCCGCCTGGAGCGGGAGGCCAGCGTCCTGGCCCGCGTGAGGGACACGCGCGTGGCGCGCATCCTGGACATTGAGACCGGGACGGCCCCAGGGCATCACCTTCGTCATCACGAGCCTCATTGAGGGCCCCACCCCGCAGCACGAGGTGGAGCACGAGGGCGTCTCACGACCTGACCACCGACGCCCGCGACCTGGCCGACCTGGCCCACGGGCTGGTCGACTCGCTGCGCGCGGTGCACGCCGCCGGCGTCATCCACCGCGACCTCAAGCCCTCCAACGTCATGCTCAGTGCGCAGGGGCCGGTTCTCATCGACTTCGGCATCGCCCAGGTGGCCGACGACGTCCGGCTCACGCAGACCGGGCAGGTCACGGGCACACCGGGATTCATCCCTCCGGAGATGCTCGACGGCGGGGAGCCGAATTCCGACGTCGACTGGTACGCCTGTGCCGGCGTGCTCCTGTTCACCGTCACCGGACTGGCGCCCTTCGGTTCTGGGCGCCCTGGGCAGGTGGTCTTCCGGCGCGTCTACGCGGGCACCCCGGAGCCTGGGCAACCTGGAGGAGGAGAGCCCGAGCTGGCGCGGGCGTTCACGGCGGCGCTCGCCCCTGAGGCGGACAACCGGCTGGACCCGGACGGTCTGCTGGAGGTGCTCGATGAGATCGCCGAGGGCGGGACCGGGCAGGAGGCGGTCGACCGGCTCCTGGGGCCCGAGGACGAGGAGCCGGAGTTCAGTGAGCCTGGCGCGGAGCACCAGCACCTTCGTCTCGGGCCACGGCTCGGCCCCGATCCTCGCGATGCTCGCAGCGCGACCTCGGCCTCCCCGGCCGCATACGGTAGTCCTGTCTCCGCGGCCTCCGGCGCGGAGGGCGGGTACGGTTACGCGACGCCGTCGGCCGCCTCCGGCGCTTCCGCGCAGCCCCCGCCGGCCATTCCGCCGCGTTCGTGGCACCAGAGCGGTTCGGCGATGCCCTCGATGGGGGCGCAGTCAATGCAGTACGGCGTGGGTGCTCCTGCGCCTGCGGCCACGTCTGGTGCTTACCCGCGGCCGGCGCCGTCCGGGCAGGTGCCGATGTTCCCCTACTCGGGACAGCATCCGACGGCGTATCAGCCCGGCTACTCCCGGGCCCTCGCCGGTCCGACGGCTGCGCCTGCAGGTGCGATGACCGGGGCGATGGCGGCGGGTTCCTCGGGTGCGCAGGTCCGCCGGTTCAACGCTCCCCGGCACCCGGGTGAGCTGCCTGATTGGGCGCAGGAGCCGGTGCGTCGCCCGCTGGCGATGCTGGCCCTGTGGTTCATGCTGTCCTCGATCGGGACTCGTCAGACCGGGCTGGATGGCGATTGTCGGGGCGATTCTGACGGCGATCGCCGGCACCGTGGGCCGGGCGCAGGACGCTCGGCGCTGGAACCGGCTCCAGCGCGGCGGCACACCCGTCGGACAACTCCCGCATGTGGGCGATGAGCCCGTGGTACTTGTTGCGCTCGCTGATATCTGTTGGCTTCGCTTTTCTCCTGGCCTTGGGGACCGCGACCGTCCTTCTCACGTTCTTCTACTCGGCGGGTGCGGTGAACGACGACGCCCCGATTCTCGGATCGTTCCCCCCCACTAGTCGCTACTACATCCTATTTCACCGAGATCGCCTCGTACCTTCTCATCCTGTGGCTGGCGCCGTGGGGGGCGGCGACGCGACGCGGTGGCGCACATATGCTCAACTCGTTCACCCCCAGCGACAGCGGCAGAAGGAACCTGGTGATGGGCATGCTGGGTGTTGGCGCCGTGTTCTTCATCCTGGCCTTCGCCGGTGCGCTGCCGATTCCGAATCTGACTCCCTTCGGGAGCTGAGATACCGCTTCGGCGGGTGACGCCGAGGTCCCTTGTGGCTCCCGCCTCGGGACCAGGTGCAGTGGGAGCGTGGGGACCGTCAGTGATGTGGGTTGTGGTCAGCGGAAGAAGGGGATGCCTCCAGCGGGTGGTTTTGCCGCGGTAGGCCCGGATCGCTTGGACGGAGCACACCAGCACGTGGACCCCGACCATGACCAGCGCCATGATGATCGGGGTGCCCCACGGAATGAAAGACGGCGACTCATCGAAGTCGTTCGCAACGGAGACCACGGCGATCTGGATCACCATCAGAGCCACCTCCACCAGCAGCAGCAGTCAGCTCCTCGCTACCGCCGCCCGACGACGATTCGTCCGGCCGGCTCACGCAGATCCTTCTTGTCCCACAGGCCGATCACGATCATCGCCACCGCAGCCAGCAGCGCATTGAAGCCCGGCACAAACACCAGCAACCCGAACAGCCCCGCACTCCACGCCTCAGCACCGGATGGAGCACGTACCTTGACGGGTGCCGGAGCCATCATCGGCGCAGGCACCATCCCGGGGCCGGCGCACCTGGAGCCCCAGGCACAGGGAAGGCCCCGTAGCCCGTCACTGGCCCCGACACGGATCGTCTCGCCGGGTCGACCTCCGGGGCCGACTCCAGCATCGTGTAGTAACCACCCGAGGACGCTACGACCTCGGGCTCCCGCATCTCACTCACGCCAGCAACTCACTCGCCGGACCGTGCGGACCCACGTGGCCCACCAGACTCAATCAACGCAATCCCCTCTTCCTGAGCGTCTCAGTACCGGCCTTCTGCGATCCTGGGCTCTCCTCGTGATACGCCGCTATCTTTGGCTGCCATCCACCCGAATCCACTCCGGATCCCGCGGATAGTACTCCACCAACAACCGCATCCGCACCACCAATCGGCCGTGCACTAATGACCGGTTCACGCATCCAGTCCGCCTCCTGATGCAACACCCCTCAGCAGCCTCCATCCAAAAATGCGAGTACAACCACGCACCCCGATGCGGATCCACCTGAGACGGACGAACGTCAGAAAGCGCCAACCTTACCTCACGCGAAGGACGGACAGAACTTTTTTCCCCTCGACAGGAGGTCAACCAGTATTCATTCTCTCCCACTAGATGAACAGCATTACAGTACGCATCAACCCGGCAACCATCCACCTCTATCTCAACCACGCTCGAAGCAGCACTTCATAACGTTCAAACGGATCTAATGGGGCCATAGACTCTTCTGACATAATCAGTCTCCTTTAGGTTGAGGGGGAATGTTTTCGAACGAGCGATCTTTCATCACCCCATCAACGTCAGCCCAAGCGGCTTCAAATTTAACTGGCACTCGTTCGGTTTTGCACTGCAGTAAGGGCGTCGGGGCATCTGGGTACCAGTCGAGAACCAGGTTGATGAATCCGTCTGCTAGCTGTCACGTCCTGCTCGAAGTTCTGACTCAATGGCTAGACTCACCAGCGCTATTGCCCCTCAGGTTGGGCAGCCTCAGCATCGGCCTTCTGACGCTCCCGGGCCTCCTCCTCGTGATACGCCGCTATCTTGGCTGCCATCCACCCGGAATCCACCCGATCCCGAGGAAAATAATCCACTCAACAACTCGCATCCGCACCACCAATCGGCCGTGCACTAATGACCGGTTCACGCATCCAGTCCGCCTCCTGATGCAACACCCCCTCAGCAGCCTCCATCCAAAAATGCGACCACAACCACGCACCCCGGTGCGGATCCACCTGAGACGGACGAATGTCATACATCGCAAACTTTACCTCACGAGGAAGACGGATCGACTTTTCGATCCCCTTCCCGCGTCAACCAGACCCTGACACGACCTGTCAGATGAATCGCCTGATAATCGATATCTACCCGATCTGCACCCTCCTCAGTGAGCCAGTCGCGCAGTAGCACCTCGCACTTCGAGACAACCGGATTGCCCTGATTCCCCTGATTACTTGACATCAACGTGCTCCCCCACGCTCTTGCTGCGGCATTGATGCGGGCTGCGTCTTTTCCTCTCACCGCATCCCTGCGGGCCGGCTCTTATGCCTTCAGGCGCCGATCTTCATCCAGTCGGGAACCGCACCGGGGTCGCGGGGAAGACCTCCAGTTCCTTGGCGCAGTCCTCCGCCGTGTACGGCGGATTGAGGACCGGCTCACGGTCGTAGTCGAAGTCGGAGATGAAATTTTGTAGCCCCTCACTGCTCTTCGCGGACAGTGCCGCCCACGTCCAGGTCCCGCCACAGGGATGGGCCATGAGCGCCTGCAGGCGCACGGCTCACGGACCAGCTCAACGGGCATCTCATTCTCGGCCCACTCGGGCGCGACGCAGAATGCCACGGGTCCTGAGCACGCGACTCGTCACGGCGGCGCGCGTCCCCACGCCCCGGGACTTTCACCACGACCTCCTGGGCGTCCACGGACTGCATCCAGTTTCCCCAGTCGGTCGACATGTTCTGGGAGCAGAACCATCTGCTCCCTCCATCTGGCCACCCATCGGCCCGTCCATCATGGTCACGATCCTCCGCCCGGCCGGTTCCGGACCATTCGGGTCTGTTGTCGTCCGATTCTGCCCAACCACGGGTACAAGTGCCGGGACAACGACGACCGATGCGTCACAATCCGCCACCGGCAGACACCAGGCGTGGTTTCCCAGGATCCTCGGGCAGAATGACGTCACGACAGCCATCACTCGTTGATCGTTCATCTTCTTGATCGTCCGCTCGTCACCGCATCACAAGCGAGCACCGCGTGTCCACTCAACCAGCCCCGCCAGACCAAGGCCCAGCGCCGCGAGGCCGCGCGCCTCAGGCCAAGCGAGCCTGCGCGAGGCAGAGGCCCGCCGCGCGCGCCGCAACACGATCGCCCGCCGCAGCTTCATCGGAGGCGCGGGCGTGGCCGTGGCCGGCGGGCTCGGCTACCTGGCCTACCTCGGCGTCGACGCCAAGAAGAAGCCCAAGGGCTCGAAGTTCCCCGCACCGAACGAGGGCCTGGCCACCGCGAAGGCGAGTCAGAACGGCATCCCCAAGCAGGTCCTCTCGGACGCCTCCTGGACCTACGGCGAGGGCGCCGCTCTCGACACCGTCGCCGCCTCGGCCCCCGTCCTGCACATCTACTTGACTACTCCTGCCTCACTGCGCCCAGTTCGAGGGCGTCCACACCCAGGAGATCAACCAGCTCCTGAGCGACAAGAAGATCACCCTGGCCCTCCACCCCACCAGCCTCCTCGGCCAGGAGGACCAGCGTGGTCATGAACGCGATGGGCGTCGTGCTCTGACGAGGCCCCGGCCCAGTCCCTGAGCTTCCACAACGCCGCCTTCGAGATCTTCTCCCAGTTCTTGCAGACCAAGGACCAGAGCAACATGACGGTGGAGGGCCTGGTCACCGCCGCCACCAAGGTGAACGTCCCCAAGGAGGTCTCCGCCAAGTTCAAAGCGGCCATTGACGCCGACAAGTACAAGAAGTGGGTGGACTCGGCGACGAGGCCTTCAAGGCCAGGGACCTGGAGGGCACTCCCACCGTCTTCTTCAAGGGGAGAAGGTCGACCTGAACAAGCTCCAGACCCCGACCTCCCTGACCGAGCTCGTCACCGGCTCCACCGCGACGGCGCAGCCCACCCAGCAGGCAACTCAGCAGCCCACCCAGCAGCAGGGCTGATCCCCGCACCGGAGCCCATCCCGGGCCCCCACGGACCTCCTCGTAGGACCTGCGGACCCGGCGGCGACGGGCGCAGCACTGTCTCCCCGGTTTCCCCGCCCCGGGGCGGTCTGTGTCAGACTGTCCTCACGCACCTGCGTGGCCGCCCTGGCCGGCCGCGCGCCGCTTTGTACTCAGTTGGTAGAGCAACTGTCTTGTAAACAGCAGGTCGTCGGTTCGAGTCCGAGCAAGCGGCTCCACTCACCGCCCGCAGCCGTCCGGGGCCCTGGCTGCCCTGTCTCACCTGCCCCACGGCCCGGCCACGAGCGCACCACCGGGAGGGGACATGTCGGTGACCGCAGCACCAGCGGCGTCCTGCGCCCTCCACGACGCCGGCACCTGCCGCTCCTGCCCCCACCTGTCCCCGCCGTTGCCCGCCCAGCCTGGCCGCCAAGCAGTCCCATGTCGCCGGCCCTCCCTGGCCGACCACGTCCCGGCCGGCTTGTGGCAGGCACCGCCGCGAGCGCCCCCACCGGCTTCCGCAACAGGTGAAGATGGCGGTGGCAGGGACCGCCACCCACCCGACCCTGGGGATCCTCGACGGCGCCGGGTGCGGCGTCGACCTGCGCACCTGCCCGTTGCACGCGCCTGCCATCGAGGCGGCCCTGCCGGTGCTGGCCGGCCTCATCACCGAGCTGGGCCTGCGCCCCTACGACGCCCACAGCTCGCGGCGGCTACCGGGCACGTCCTGGTGACCGCCTCGCCCGACGACGACCTCATGGTGCGCTTCGTCCCGCGCTCCTGCCACCACCTGGAGCGGCTGCGCGCCGCCCTGCCGGACCTGCACCGGCGTCTGCCCCAGCTGGCGGTGGCCGCCGTCAACATCCAAAGCGTCCACCAGGCCGTCATCGAGGGGCCCGAGGAGATCGTCCTGACTGAGGAGGACCGTCCCCTCATGCGCCTGAGCCTGCCGTCACCGGAGCACGGCGGCCGGACCGGTCGGCGCGGATGACGGCGTCGAGCCTGCCCCTCTACCCGCCCACCCGCTCCTTCTTCCAGACCAATACGGCCGTGGCCGAGGCGCTTTACGCCACCGCCCGCACCTGGGCCGACGAGGCCGGACCGGCCCGGGTGTGGGACCTGTTCTGCGGCGTCGGCGGCTTCGCCCTGGCCCCGGCGGCGCCCGGCCGCCGGGTGCTGGGGTGGAGGTCTCGGCGTCGGCCATTGACGGGGCGAGTGCGGCGGCCGCCCCTCATGGGCCTGGACCCCGCCCTGGTGCGCGCTTCGAGGCCGGGGACGCCTGCGTCCTGACCCGGCCGCCCCTGAGGAGCGCGCCGCCGGGGCGCAGCGCCCGGATCTCGCTCGTGGTCAACCCGCCCCGGCGCGGGATCGGGGAGCGACCTGGCCGGCAGGATCGAGGCCTCCGGCGTGGAGCGGGTGCTCTACTCCTCCTGCAATCCGCGCACGCTGGCGGCGGACCTGACGCACCTGCCCTCGATGCGAGTGACGCGCTCCCGCCTGTTCGACATGTTCCCGCACACCGAGCACGCCGAGGTGCTCGTGGAGCTGGTGCGGCCTGAAGGCCCTCACTCGAGCCTCGGCCAGGGCGGTGCGCACGTCGGCCAGGGCGCTGTTGATGGCCTCCGCCTCGAAGGGGACCTCGAGGTCGCGCACGCGCACGGCCAGGTCGGCCAGATCCCGGGCCTCGCCGAAGCCCTGTCCGGCCAGGGTGCGCGCGGTGGTCACGGAGTCGGCCTGTCCGGCGCCGGCGGCCGCGGCCGCCTCGATGAGCTCGAGGATCGGGCCCTGGAGGACGCCGAGGTCCTCGGCCACGACATCCAGCCCGCCGCCCACTCAGCTGCGGCGCGCGTCGAGCAGGCCGACGCGCTGGGTCAGGTTGCTGGCGCTGTCGCTCAGCGCCGAGCACGACTGGTGAGGCTGCTGACGGCGTCGTTGGCGTCGACCCTCGTCCTGGCCTCGATGATCTGACGGCGAAGATCCCGGCGGCCAGGTTATGCAGGCGCGCCAGGGCGATGCGGAAAGTTTCACCGAGTCCAGGTCGCCGCGCAGCGCCTCGATCTGGCTGTCTCAGCGGGTGGAGCCTGCTCGGAGCACTCCAGGACCAGGGTGTCGACCTGCTGGCAGCGCGCGGCGACGTCGTCGGCCTGCTCGCCGTGACCCAGGACCTCGACGTCGGCGCCGACGGCCCGCATGGCCTCGCGCAGCGCGCCCAGACGGGCCGAGAGGGCCTCGATCTCGCCGGCCCTGCTTGCCCAGGAGGTCGACGAGCCGCTGCCCCTCCTGAGGATGCCGACGAGCCCGGCGGTCTCGGCCTCGATCCGGCCTGCATGGCGTCCAGGATCCGGGCCACGGGGCCCTCGGCCTGTGGGCTGTCGGGGATGCCGACGCCGTGGGCGAGCAGCTCGCCGACCTCGGCGACCAGCACCCGGCGGGTGAAGTCGATGGCGTCGGCGTACCCCAGGGCCTGCAGCTCGGCCTGGAAGGCGGCCTGCCCTGCGGCGGCCACCTCCCGGCGGGTGGAGCCGGTCGCGGCAGAGGCCTCCTCGACGTCGCGGACCCTGGCGTAGGCGGCCCTCGACGTCGTCGCGCAGGTCGGTGAGCATCGGCAGGTGCGCACGGACAGGTAGCCGGAGCCGGAGGGAACGATCGTGGCGAAGACGCGGTAGTGGGCCGTCGTCGGAGGAGCGGTTGGTGATGTAGGCGCTGGCGGCCCGGCCCGCCTCGATGGCGTCCCAGATGGATCGGAACAGGCCGGCGGGCATGTCCGCGTGCCGCACCACGTTGTGGGCCCGCCTCCCACCAGGGCGCCGCGCGGGTAGCCGGACAGGCGCATGAAGGTGGAGTTGGCGCGGCGAATGCGCCCGTGGGAGTCCGTGGTGGAGAAGAAGAACTCGTCGGCGGCGAAGACGTGCTCGACGGGAGCCTGCGGACTCGACCATGAGTGACCTTCCTTGGGGCTGCAGCGGCTGGGTGGGGGCGTTGGGGGACCTTGGTCGGAAGCCTACCTTTGACCGGTTTTTCGAGGGCCGCCGATCCCGGCGGGAGGACGCGTCACAGTGAGCGAGACCGGATCGGGCCGTTTTCGCCGATCGAGCAGTCGTGGACGGACGCCTGAGCGGGCCTGCCGGCAGCCGCCCGGGATGACTCCCTCATGATGGAACTGCACCAAGGCCCTGACAGGTCCAGGCGGGCTCCCCTAACCTGGCTTCATGACCCCGCCTGACCCCTACGAGACTCTCCGCCTCCGACCACTGCGGCCCGACCCGCCGCCGCCCGCTGGCACTGGGCGCCCTGGTTCCCGCAGCAGTGGCACTGCTGGGCGGCTGCTCCTTGGCATCGGGCAATCAGCTGACCTCCAAGGTCACCCATGAGACGGTCCATCCCTCCGACGTCCCGTCCCAGGTGACTGGCGCGGCCGCCGCCTGTGACCAGCCTCGGGGGCAAGCCTCCTGACCCACTCACCCTCAAGGCCGACCCCGAGACGACGGCGATGGCCTCCCCGCTCAGTCTCGCCCTCCTCCTGGCGATCCTGGCCGACGGCGCCGGCGACGCCAAGGCCCAGGGCTTTGACGCGCCCTGGGGCCTCGGGTGAGGACCGTGACCGGGCCTGGTCTGCCATCCAGAACTCCCTGAACCGCCACGACGGCGACCTCAAGGGCTTCGACCCGGACAAGATCCCGGCCAAGCCGCTCGTTCACCTGGCCAACCACGTCCTCATCGCCGACGAGAAGAAGTTCAAGGTCGAGCAGGCCTACCTCGACACGGTGCTGCACTGGTTCTCCGCCGAGATCGAGCAGGTCGGCGTGGGCTCCATGAAGGAGAACCTCGACAGCTGGGCCTCGCGCAACACGGCCGGCCTCATCCCGAGCAGTGGCATCAAGGTCACCCAGGACACCCGCCTGGTGGTGCAGAACGCACTGCTCTTCGCGGCCCAGTGGGACTCCCCTTCAAGGCCGAGGGCACCGAGCAAGAGGACTTCACGCTCGCCGGGGGCAAGACCGTCAAGGCCGACCTCATGAACGGCAAGCACAACATCCCCTACGCCACCGGGAAGGGGTGGGCGGCGGTGCGCCTGAACTACGCCAGCGGCGAGGACGGCAGGGACTCCGACCTCGCCCTCGACGTCGTCCTGCCCGACGCCGGCACCCTGCCCGGCGCCATGGGTGCCGGAACGTGGGCGGAGGCCTCCGCCCTGGACGCCGCGCAGACCCGCGAGGTGCTGGTGTCCCTGCCTGCCTGGACCTCACCTCCCAGCCCAAGGAGCCCCTCACGTTCCCTCATGGAGCAGGGGCTCGCTCCGAGGGCCTGGACCGGATCGCGCTCGAACTCGCACTGACCCAGGTCGTCCAGCAGATACGCCTCGTCCTGGACGAGGAGGGCACGGTCGCGGCTGCTCTGGAGCGAGGGGCGCAGCAGTGGAGATGGCGGCACCGGCGGAGCAGATCAAGCCGATCGAGTTCACGGTGGACCACCCCTATGTGCTGCGGCTGCGGGACCTGACCAGCGGCACCGCACTGCTGGAGGCCGCCGTCATGGATCCCACCTCAAGACGGTCGGCGCTCGGCCAGCGCCTCGGCCCTGACCGCCGCCTTCGCCGACCGGGGTGCACCGGTGGATTCTTCCGGTCGGTGGGACGTCTCGCCGCCCGGAGCGCATCCAGGCGGTAGGCTCCGGGGCTGACAGAACCGTCGCGGGATCCGCCCGCTCGGCCCGCAGCCTCTTTCCAACCAGCAGGAGAACTCCTCATGACCGTTGAGCCTCGTCACCACCTCCAGCCCGGAGATCGTCGAGGCCATGGAGCGCCTCATCCCGCAGCCTCCCGCAGCGCCCCGGCGCTGAGCGCCGAGCAGTGCGAGGCCTTCATCGCTCAGAGGGGTATTCTTCGTCTTCCGCCCCGAGGCCGAAGCCGGCCAGAGCGCCCCGATCCTGGGCATGCTCACCCTGGCGACCTTCACGATCCCCACGGGCCTGCGCGCCTGGGTGGAGGACGTCGTCGTCGACGGCGAGGCCCGCGGCCAGGGTGCCGGGCAGGCCCTTATGGAGGCCGCCGTCGAGTACGCCGGCAAGATGGGGGCGCGCACCGTCGACCTCACCTCACGCCCTCGCGCGAGGCCGCCAACCGCCTCTACCGCCGCTCCGGCTTTCGAGCCTGCGGGAGACCAACGTCTACCGCTACGCCCAGGTCTGAACAGCCAGGCACGCCCCCGCTGAGCAGCACTCCCCCGCGGCCTCCTCACCGCCCCTCCCCACCATCGTACATCACTCGACAGAATCTTCACATGACGCGGAGCCGCGTCGCTTGTGAAGATTCTGTCGAAGTGCGAGCGCGAGGTGGCGGGGTGCCGACGTGGTGGGTGCTCGGGCAGCCGGTCGGGAGGAGCTGGCGGGGTGCGCACCCACCGTCCGCGTGCCTTCAGGCCAGGAGGGCGTCGATGAAGGCGGCCACGCTCGGGGTGGTGCGCCCACCGGTGGCCTCGACGACGTCGCCCGGGGCGCCGACCATCGCGCAGGGGACGTCGGCCCGCTCGAACATCGAGATGTCGTTCCAGGAGTCGCCCACGGCGGCCACCCTCCCACCGATCTCCACGCCCCTGATCGGCCAGGAGCGCGGCGAGCCGGGCCCAGGCCCGTCCCCTTGACTCCCCGCCGCCGTGACGTCCACGAAGCCGGTCGAGCGGGTGCGCTGATGCCGTCGACGGCCTCCTCCAGGCCGCGGACCAGCGACGCGGCGGCCCGGCATCGGGGATGCAGTGGCATCGAGGTGATCCCCAGGCCCGCGACCTGCGACAGGGGCGCCGCGGTGAAGCGGTCGGGCGGCGTGCGCTGGTCAGTGGACAGGCCGATCGGGTCATCCAGCACGTAGTCGCGCTCGAGGGTCGAGGCGAACACGGAGACGGGGGCCTCAGCGATGTCGCCGATCGCCCGGACCACCTCCCGCACCTGATCGGCCTCAAGCATCCGGGTGCGATGCACCTGACCGGCCGCGTCGATGACGGTCGTGCCCGTGGCGCACACGGCGTAGTCGTAGTCCAGGCCGATGGACGTCGAGGCCCGGGCCACCTCGACGGCGTGCTGCACCAGCCGCACCGAACGCCCCGTGGCCAGCACCAGGAGGTTGCCGGCCCTCGCGCCAGCGCACGAGGGCCTCGGCGTCGGCCTGCCCGACGACGTGGTGGAAGACGAGGGTGCCGTCAAGATCCGTGGCGAGCAGACGCACGCCGGCGAGCATACTCGCGCTTCCCGAGCCCGCCCCGCGCGTCGGTACATCGATACTCAACACTTCGACAGAATCTTCAAAAAGACCTGAGCCGCGTCGTGATGAAGATTCGGTCGAAGCGTGGGCCTAGATCGTCGGTCGCCCCATGAGGGAGTCGATGAGGTCGGCGAAGCTGGAGACCGTGCCATCGCACTGGGCCACCACCTCCGGCGGCGACCAGGGCAGGGCGTAGGAGTGGTCGGCGGCCTGGTGCATGGAGATGTCATTCCAGGAGTCCCCTGATCGACCAGGTCTCCATGGGCTCCGGCGAGCACGAGCCGACGCCGAGCCCCCGCCGAGCCACCGGCCGGGACCCTCCAGCCTCCCCGGCATCGCCGGACGTCTCCGGGGCGGGCGGCTCAGCAAGGCTCGCCACCAGCCTGCCTGAGACCCGCCCCCTTGGAGGCCGAGGCGGGCACGACGTCGATGAAGTCCTGGTTGCGGAAGCCCACCGCCTGCCCCTCCCAGCGCCGGTGCAGGTAGGTCTCGGTGCGCGCGGCCATCTCCGGGTCGGTGAAGCGCATCGGCACACCGATGAACTCGCGCCCGTCCGCCTCGCCGAGTGGCCGGCCGGAACAGGGTCAGCAGCCTCGAGCCGGAGCCGATCGTGTCGTAGACGAGCAGGTCCTCGTCCAGCCCGGTGGTGAAGACGGTGACGCCCGGCGCCCTTCAACGAAGTCGAGGATGTCCTCGACGACGCCGGCCGGCAGGGCCGTCCGGCAACGCACCCTGATGTCCGCGTCCACGATGGCGGCCCCCGTGTAGAGGATGGCGTTGTCGAACTCCAGGCCCATGGGCACCACGACGTGCTCCAGCGCCGAGACCGACCTGCCGGTGTTGATGACCAGGAGGTTGCCGGCCGCCCGCCACCGGGCCATGGCCTCGCGGTCGCGCAGCGAGATCGTCCCGTTGAAGACGATGGTGCCGTCCAGATCGGTGGAGATGAGCCTGCGTGGCATGGGGAGTCCTTTCCGTTCAGGTCCCGGGGGATGTCGGTCGCCCTCGGAGTCGTCGGTCTGCGCCTCACGAGCCGCCTAGGAGACGTCGAGGACTTGAGTCTTCACCTTGCGGGCCTTCTTGGCCTGCTTCTGGTCTGCTTCTTGGGCTGGCGCTCCCTGGCGTTCCTGGCGCTCGCGGGCCCACTGGGCGTAGCCGTGAAGAAGGCTGCGTGAGTCGGGGGTGAGGATCTTGTTGTCCTTGAGCAGTCCCTCGGCGTGCTGGGTCATGGACCGCAGGTACTCGGGGTTGCGGGTGAGCCCGTACTGACGCTCGGCCTCCTCCAGGTCACGGACCTCACGGCGCACCTGCCGCTCGATCACGGCCCGTCCTCCCATGAGGAGGATGGCCACGAGCAGGAACGGGATCGAGGCGATCCCCCGGGTGACGGGGTAGAGGATGCAGGCGATGACCATGAGCCAGGTGACGTACCTTCCCATGGAGTGGGTGTACTCGCGCCGGCGGCCATCCTCCCCGGAGGCCCCGCCGGCCTCGGTGGCCCCGGCGTCGGTCTTGCTGTTCTCACTCATGCTCGGTCACGCTGGTTCCTTGCTGCTGGGGGCGGGGACGACGTCGGAACGGGGCGGGTGCCGACCGAGCCCGGCAGGGGCCTCGCACCCCAGCCGAACCGGTCGCTTATGCCTCACCTCACACTACAGGACGGTGACCCTGGTTCCTCGCGGGGGCCTCACACTCGGGGCACGTTGCGCTCGAGCCTCGGCCAGCCAGGCGGTCGCGGCGGCGTCGGAGGGCATGCGCCAGTCGCCGCGGGGGGACAACGAGCCGCCGGCGACCACCTTGGGCCCTGTTGGGCAGGGTGGAGCGCTTGAACTGGTTGGTGAAGAAGCGCCGGTGGAACATGTACCGAGCCAGCGACGGATCTCAGGGAGGTCGTAGGCGACCCTCTCCGTCGGCGGCAGTCCTCGGGCCAGTCCCCGGCTTTCCGCGTCCGCCCACGCCTTGTGCGCCAGGAAGGCGATGCGGCTGGGGCGAGAGCCGCGGCGCAGCACGTGCCACAGGGTGAAGTCCTGCAGGGCGTAGGGGCCGATCTTGGCCTGGGTCGACTGGATGGCGCCGCCGGCCTCGGCCGGGACCAGCTGGGCTGATCCTCGGTGTCCAGGATGGACAGCAGTGCAGCGCCTGACGGCGTCGTCGAACGCCTTCTCGGCGACCACCCAGCGGGATGAGGTGCTGGATGAGGGTCTTGGGGATGCCGGCGTTGACGCCGTAGTGGGGCCATCTGGTCGCCCACCCCGAAGGTGCACCAGCCCAGGGCGAGCCTCGAGAGGTCCCCGGTGCCCAGGACGATGCCGCCGCGGTGGTTGGCGATGCGGGAAGAGGAAGTCGGTGCGCAGCCCCGCCTGGATGTTCTCGAAGGTGACGTTGTAGACCTGCGCTCGCTCACCCCTCGGGCAGGACCCCGGTGCGGGCGTACTCGCCGTAGGGGTGGCCCATCCGGTGAGCATCTGGGTGGCGGTGGCCCGGATATCGAGCCCTCCCTCGAAGGTGCAGCCCAGGCCGACGGCGAGGTCCTCGGCGTTGCGGCGCGTGCCGGCGCTCGTGGCGAAGCCGGGCATGGTGATGGCGTGGATGTCCGAGCGCGGCCGTCCCAGGCGGTCCATGGCGCGGGCGGCGACGATGAGGGCGTGGGTGGAGTCCAGGCCCCGCTGACGCGCGATGACGATCTTGGGGTTGCCGATGGCTCCCAGGCGCTGGACGAGGGCGGCCACCTGGATGTTGTAGGCCCCGTAGCAGTCCTGGGCGAGGCGGGCCGGGTCGTCGGGCACGAAGGGGAAGCGGTCCACGCGGCGGCGCAGGCCGATGTCCGCGCGCGGGGCGGCCAGGTCGGCCGCGCTGATCCGGATGCGCCGGAAGGCCGCCGGGTCGGTGAAGGTGGTGGCCGCGGCCGGGGCGCCGGCGACCGGGGGCTCAGGGTGCGGGCGTTGTCGGCGAAGGTCCCCTGGCGCAGGCGCTCGGCGCGCAGGCCCTCGATGTCGACGTCGACGACGGTGGCGCGCGGCCCGTCGGGGAAGCGCTCGGTGGAGCCGAGCAGCTCCCCGTTCTCGTAGACGAGGGTCTGACCGTCCCAGGCCAGGTCAGTGGAGGACTCGCCCTGACCGGCGGCGGCGTAGACGTAGGGCGGCCAGGCCCCTGGGCCGACGACGAGCGGGCCAGCAACACGGTCCTCGGCCCGCCCCCACCGTGATGGGTGAGCCGGAGAGGTTGACCAGGACCGTCGCCCCGGCCAGCGCCGCCACGGAGGAGGGCGGGACGGGCACCCACATGTCCTCGCAGACCTCGACGTGGAAGGTCAGGCCGGGGACGTCGTCGACCTCGAACAGGAGGTTCGCCCCGAAGGGGACCCGGGCTACCGGCTCGACGCCGTCGGCGCTGTCAGTGCTCTCGGCACTGGAGCCGGAACCGTTGTGCACGCCGGGCAGCTCGATGCTCTCCACCCCGGCGGGCAGGGCGTCACCGGGGGCGAAGTGCCGCTTCTCGTAGAACTCCCGGTAGGTGGGCAGGTAGGACTTGGGGGCGACGCCGCGCACCCGTCCGCCCTGGATGATCAGGGCGCAGTTGTAGAGGCGGTCGCCCAGGCGCAGGGGCGCGCCGACGACGAGGGCGGTCAGGAGGGTCGGCGCTGGCGGCGCGCAGGGTCTCGATGGCGGTGAGCACGTCGGACAGGAGGACGTCGGACAGGAGGAGGTCGTCGATGGCGTAGCCGGTCAGGCACAGCTCGGGGAAGGCGGCCAGGCAGACACCGTCGTCGGCCAGGGTCCGGGCCTGCTCGATGATGGCGGCGGCGTTGGCGGCCGGGTCGACGGGCACCACTGGGAGGGTGACGGCGGCGACGCGGGCGAAGCCCTGGTCGTAGGCGGAGAGGAACTCAATATTGGTCGCTGCGGCGTTCACGGTGTCGGTCACGGCTCGATCCTCCCATCGACGGCGCCTTCCCCGCGAGACCGCCGCCCTCGTGTCACGGCCGGAGTGGGCACTGGCGCGTCACGACGCACCCTGCCCAGTAACATCTGCGCCCGCCGCGTCACCGTGGAACCGGGGGTGACGAGGCGGGCGCAGCCCGGATCAGTCAGTACTGGGCGGGGCGGGCCTGTCGAGCATGAGGCACCAGGCGCCGACATAGACCAGGAACATGGGGCCGGGCAGGAAGCCTGGCCAGGATCACCCTGACGCGCACCGCGGTCACGGGCATGCCCCAGGCCTCGGCCAGGCCCCCGCAGACGCCGCCGAGAATGCGGTGCTCACGGGAACGACGGGGCAGGAGGACCGAAAGCGGAGAACTCGCCCGACCTGCCGGAGGAGGCGCCCTCACCTTCGGATCGGGTGGACTGACTGAACTGACCGGGGTACTGCTGCTGCGTCATGTCCACAAGTCTGGGCGACAAGGACTGATCCCCACCATCGGGGAGCACCCTGAGATGTCCCTGATGTTTCTCGAGGCCCTGCCCTGACCGCCCGCTCGCCCCGATGGGGGCCGCGGCATTCATCCCGGCTCTCCCGTGCGGGTGGGCCGACGCGGGAGGCGGGCCCCCATATGCGCCGCGCACCACCGCCGAAGTCCACCTGAGCACCGGCGCATGCGACCGTTAGGCTGGTTGACGTGACTACGGCCTCCTCCCCCGGTTTCACGGTGCGCGCTGTCCTGTGGGACATGGACGGCACTCTCATGGACTCCCAGCCCTTCTGGGACGAGGCCTTCATCCACCACTGCCAGGCCCTGGGCGGCGACCCGCGCCCCGAGCTCGTCGCCCAGATGACAGGAGCCTCGATCCGTCAGGCCCGCGAGCTCATCGCCGCCACCGGCGCCACCCGCTCCTGGGACGATCCGGCCACGCAGGAGGCCTCGAGGCGATCGCGCACGACGTCGAGGCATCCGTGAGCGCCGCCCCTCCCCTGCTGCCCGGGGCGCTGCGGATCACCTCGGCACTGTCGGAGGTGGGACTGGCCCAGGCGATCGTCTCGGCCTCACCGCGCCGGATCGTCGAGAAGGTGGCCTCCGCGCTCGGCGACGTCTTCGCCGTCCTGGTCTCCGGGTGACGACGGCGTCGGGGCCAAGCCCGATCCGCTGCCCCTACGCCACGGCGGTCGAGCGCCCTCGACCTGCGCCCCGAGGACTGCGTCGTCGTCGAGGACTCCCCGACAGGGGCGGCCTCGGCCCGGAGCAACGGGATCCACGTCGTGCAGATCGGGGCGACCAAGCACTTCCCGGCCGACCCCGGACCCGTCGTCGTCCCGACCCTGGCGTCGATCACCCCGCACCTGCTGCTGTGGGCGCAGCGCTGAAGCGGGCCGACGCGGGGAGGACATCCGCTCACGACCGGCGCCCGCAGACCGGCTCGGGAACACGAGGTTCCCTGAGCCGGATGGGACGAATAGGGATTCTGATGAGGATGCGTTGAGGGGCCGAGCGCGAGGTGCGACGCGGCGCCTCAGACCGTCAGGCGGCCTTGGGCCGCTGAGGGGTCTCCGGGAGTCTCCTGGACCTCCCACTGACTGCGCAGGCAGTCGGCGTAGAGGCGGATCTCCGCCACCAGGTCAGTGGACAGGGCCTCGCGGCGGCCGTCCCGGGCGTCGTCGAGCACAGCCACTGCAGCTGGAGGCCATCGATGAGCGCGACCAGGCTGCGCGCCACAAGACGCGAGGGCATCTGCGGGTCCACGAGCCCGGCGGTCTTGCCGGCCTCGAAGCTGGACTCGAACCGCTCCACGGCGGCGTTGAGGGTGGTTGGCCATCCACCGGTGCGCAGGGGTGCTCGGCGTCGAGGACCGAGACCGCCGTCGCGGTGTAGATCGCCGTGAGGTCCCGGTGGGCGACGTTGCGCTCGAGCAGCTCGATGTAGCGCTCCAGCAGGGCCCAGGGGTTGCCGTCGAGGTCGGCGACGCCGGCAACCTCGAGGGTGTCCAGGTTGCCGACGGTGTCGACGGGGACCCTCGGTGGCATCGTCATCGACGGCCGGCGACCCACGAGAATGCTCAGGGCGTCCTCACGGTCACGACGCTCCAGCACCTTGGCGAAGAGGCTCGTCCTTGAGGAGAAGTGGTGCAGCAGTCCTGCTTTGGAAATGTCCGCTGCATTGGCGATGTCGGCCAGGGAGGTGCCGGCATACCCGTGCTCTCCGAAGAGAACCACGGCTTCGTTGAGGATGCGTGCTCGCTTGTCCTCGCTGCCCGCTCGGGGGCGCCTGGGTCCGCGCCGCTCAGCCGGGGCAGCTTGGGGCGAAGTCGGGGTACTGACAGTGTTCATGGCCGAATCATGGCACCTTCCAGTAAGGGAATTGCAAGGCAGAAAGGCCCTCTTCGGAATAATCCGCTCAAGTGTGACCTCTGCGTGCCCTCGCCGTGACGTGAGTGACGACTTGGTCTCGGTTTTTACACAATTAACCGGCTCCTACCAGCACAGAGTTCTTCGACCGCACGGTCTGTTGTGGCTACTGGGTTTGCCGGCCACCACTCCTCTCCGTTGACGTCCAGAACTTCTTATGACTTCACTCAGGTTCGCACTGGCAGCGCCACAGTTGATCACAGTTCTGTAACACTTACGAGAATCTTGTCTCCGGTTCAAATACCGACCGTGAATCTCTCCGGCCGCGAGTCACACCCGGCCCGCCCCTGCGGAGACCGAGCCGACACCACGCGCTGCGAGGGTCACCCGACTTCACCCCCGTCAGGACATCGGCGCCGCGTGTGACCTTGAGCGCGCGGCGTCCTCCCGACGGGTTGGTCGGGATGCGCACCCCTACGATGGTCGTATGCGCCCCTCGACCCCGCAGCCGCCGCGGCGCCCCTCCCGCCCCGGCAGCGCCCCGTCGTCGGCATCTGGACGCCGTCGGACGTCCGCCGGTCATCGACGCAACCCAGCCGGCCAGCACCCACGCATCGTCGTTCATCGGGCGCCCCCGATCCCTCCAGCCGGCGAGCACTCGCCATCGATCGCCGAGAGCGGCGACGCCGACGCTCGCGCAACCGGAGTCCTCTACGGCACGTCCTTCGTCGTAGCACTGGCCCTGATCGTTGTCGGCCTGCGAGTCTGGGGGCTCCACCCCGGTTTCGCCCTGCCGTTGAGCCCCTCCGCCAGGACATCGACGACGCCGGCGAAGGCCGCTGCCCCGTCCTCCGCCCGGGCGTCCGCCAGCCGTGCGGCCTCGCCATCATCGTCGGCCTCCGCGCTCCCGTCCCCACGACTGGACGCCGAGGGGCTTCGCGCACTCCGGAGCCGTCGGCAACGGCACCTGGACGATCGCGCCGGCCGTGCCCGTCTCCCAGCCCGCGGCCGCAACCGTCTACCGCTACGTGCTGCGGGTCGAGGGTGGCACATACGTCGACGCCGCGGCGGCGGCCCCCATTGTGGAGCGCATCCTCAATGACAAGCGTGGCTGGTCCACCGCGCAGAACACGTCCTTCCAGCCGGTGGCCGACCCCGCCGCGGCGGACTTCACCCTCAACATCGCCACGCCGCCCAGCGCCGACGCCCCTGTGCTCGCCGCTGGACACCGGAGGCATGTGGAACTGCCGCAACGCGAACAACGTGGTCATCAACTCCGACCGCTGGAACTGGGGCGCGTCACCTTCCCCGACGTCGACTCCTACCGCACCTACGTCACCAACCACGAGGTGGGTCACTCCTCGGGCACGAGCACGAGTTCTGCGCCGGGGCCGGCCTCAAGGCCCCGCTCATGGCCCAGCAGAGCCACGACCTGGCCGGCGGCTGCGTGTACAACGCCTGGCCCACTCGAGGACAACCAGCCCGGCTGAGGGTCGCACGACGACGCCGACAGCGCGAGGGGCGGGCCCACCACTCAGGTGGGCCCGCCCTCGTCACTGGCCCGTCACTGGCCCGTCGCGCCACTGGCCTCAGCTCGGTCGCCTCAGTCGGGGGTCGGGCTCAGGCCGGCGATGCCGCCGAGGACGCGGACGGCAGGTGCGCCTCGCCCTCGGCCCGCAGCGTGAGCCCGTCGGAGCCATCGACCTTGTCGACGACGACCTTCTGCCCGTCGAGGACCTCCCCGGCCAGCAGCATGCGGGCCAGACGGTCGCCGATCTCGCGCTGGACGAGGCGGCGCAGCGGCCGGGCCCCGTAGGCGGGTCGTAGCCCTCGTCGGCCAGCCAGCCTGCGGGCGGCGTCGGTGACCTCCAGGCTCAGGCGCCGGTCCGTCAGGCGCCGGGCGATGCGGGCCGCCTGATCCCGACGATCTCGCCCGCCCTCCTTGGAGAGGGCCTCGAAGACGATGATGTCGTCGAGGCGGTTGAGGAACTCCGGCTTGAAGGAGGCCTGACCACGCTCATGACCTCATTGCGCTTCTCCTCGGGGCTGGTGATGCGGGTCGGTGAGGAAACTGGCTGCCCAGGTTCGAGGTGAGCACGGAGGATGACGTTGCGGAAGTCGACCGTGCGCCCCCTGGCCGTCGGTGAGGCGGCCGTCGTCGAGCACCCTGCAGAAGGATGTCGAAGATCTCGGGTGGGCCTTCTCAACCTCGTCGAGCAGGACCACGGAGTAGGGGCCGACGCCGCACGGCCTCGGTGAGCTGGCCGCCCTCCTCGTAGCCGACGTGATCGGGAGGAGCACCCACGAGCGCGCCACGGAGTGCTTCTCGGAGCACTCGGACATGTCGATGCGCACGATGGCGCGCTCGTCGTCGAAGAGGAACTCGGCCAGGGCCTGGCCGCTCGGTCTTGCCTCACGCCCGTGGGGCCCAGGAAGAGGAAGAGCCGGTGGGGCGGTCAGTCGGAGATGCCGGCCCGCGAGCGGCGCACCGCGTCGGCCACGGCGGCCACGGCGGCCTTCTGCCCGATGAGCCGCTCACCGATGACCTCCTCCATGGTCAGGTTCTCGGTCTCCCCTGGAGGAGCCGGCCCACGGGGATGCCGGTCCAGGAGCCCACGACCCGGCGATCTCGGGGGCGCCGACCTTCTCGGCGATCATCGGCTCGCCGGCGGCCTCCTCAGCGGCGTCGTCGGCGGCCTCGGCCTCGCGGATCCGACGCTCCAGGCGCGGGCATGTCGCCGTAGCGCAGGCGGCCGGCTCTCGAAGTCGCTCCTCGCGCTCGGCCAGGTCGGCGCGGGTGCGCATCTCGTCCAGGGCGGCGCGCGCCACCGACCTTGTTGCTGGCCTCTCCGGCCTCCCAGCAGCGTTGAGCGAGGCCAGCCCTCCGAGGCGTCGGCCCAGCCTGGCGCGCAGGCGCTCCAGGCGCTCGACGTCGGCGGGGTCGGCCGTGGAGACGTCCTCGATGGGACTCGTCCAGGTAGGCCTCCATCCGCGCATGTGGTCCACGCGGCGGCGCGACTCGTCGATCTCGACGGGGCTGGAGTCGAGTCTCACGCGCAGACGCGAGGCGGCCTCGTCGACCAGGTCGATAGCCTTGTCGGGCGCCTGGCGGCCGGTGATGTAGCGGTCGGAGGGGCCGCCGCCGCCACGAGGGCGCCGTCGGAGATGGTCACCTGCGGTGGGCCTCGTACTTGGGGGCGATACCGCGCAGGATGGCGACGGTGTCCTCGACGCTGGGCTCACCGACGAAGACCCGCTGGAAGCGGCGCTCCAGGGCGGGGTCCTTCTCGATGTTCTCGCGGTACTCGTCCAGGGTGGTGGCACCCACCATGCGCAGCTCGCCGCGGGCCAGCATGGGCTTGAGCATGTTGCCGGCGTCCATGGCGCCCTCGGAGCCGCCGCCGGCGCCGACGACGGTGTGCAGCTCGTCGATGAAGGTGATGACCTCGCCGTCGGAGTCCTTGATCTCCTTGAGGACCGCCTGAGGGCGCTCCTCGAACTCGCCGCGGTACTTGGCGCTGGCCACCATCCCGGACAGGTCCAGGGCGATGAGGCGCTTGCCGCGCAGGGACTCGGGGACGTCGCCGGCGACGATGCTGGGCCAGCCCCTCGACGACGGCGGTCTTACCGACGCCGGGCTCGCCGATGAGGACGGGGTTGTTCTTGGTTCGCCGGGACAGGACCTGCACGACGCGGCGGATCTCGGCGTCGCGGCCGATGACCGGGTCGAGACGGCCCTCACGTGCGGCCTCGGTGAGGTCGGTGCCGTACTTCTCGAGGGTCTTGTAGGTGCCCTCGGGGTTGGCGGAGTGACCCGCGAGGAGCCGCGGACCTGGGGCAGGGCCTCGATGAGGGCCTCCGGGGTGGCACCGGCGTCGGCCAGGATGCGGGCCACGGTGGGGGCGGAGCCGGAGGCGTCGCCCTTGGCCAGACCGATGAGCAGGTGCTCGGTGGAGATGTACTGTCAGACTGACCCTTGGCGACCGTCGAGGCGGGCCTCCAGGGCGGCCCAGCAGGGAGCGCGAGGGCTGAGGCTGGGTCATGGAGGAGCCCGAGGAGGCGGGCAGCTGGTCAGGATGCGGCGCGCGGAGGCGCTAACGGCCTGGCGGGCCGCGGTGTCAGGGGCAGACGGCGGCCAGGAGTCCGGCGGCGACGCCGTCGGGCTGGGAGAGGAGCTCAACGAGCAGGTGCGCGGGCTCGATCTGGGGTTGCCGGCGGCAGCGGCCTGCATGGCCCCGGAGATCGCCTCCCTGCGACTTGGTGGTGTAGTTGGTGTCCATACGGATCTCCTTCGAGAGGTGGTCACGTGTTACGTCTTCTGGTCACCACAACCTTCGCAGAGTTGAGTCTATTCCACTCAACTTCCAGGAGCGGCAGTGACGTGGGCTACTCCTCGGTCGCTATCGCCAGAATCCCACCGGCCAGCTCGGCCGCCCACGACATGCCAGCCGACCACTTGAAACACCGCTGTCAGACGACGCCGCTATGGTCGCGTCACGATCACGCCCTCACCTCGGAGACATCATGAGTACCACGCGCGCCGCCTTGGCCCTGGCCACCCTTCTCATCCTGGCGGGCTGCTCGCAGGGCAGCCCCTCGTCGACGGATCGGCCACAGCGACCGGCCCGGCCGGCGCGGCCGCAGCGACGTCGTCGAGCGGAACCGGCGCGGCCGCGCAGTCCAGCACGAGCGCCTCCGGCAGCGCCGCCCCCTCCATCCCGGCAGGCCACCAGGCGATCACCGCACCAACCTCCGGCCTCACCTTCGCGGTCCCCGAGGACTGGCAGGACATCAACGCCCTTCCCGAGGCCCAGAAGGCGCTCCTCGCCCGGGCCCAGGGGCAGGATCCCTCGACCCTCTCCCAGCACCTCAGCAGCACCGACGCCTTCTACGGCCGGTTCTCACAGAACGGCGGCACGTCCTTCAGCAGTGCCGCGGTCGCCAAGGAGGCCGAGGCCTCGTCGACGCCCCCGTCCCAGGAGAGCCTGGACGAGACCATCACCCGGCAGGGCGGCACGCCGACGGGCTACTTCACCAAGCAGTCCACCTACGGGCAGGCCGCCGTCGACACCTCGACCGCGCAGGTTCAGGGCGTCCAGACAGCCGGCGCGGTCGTCGCCCTTCCGACGTCGTCGGCACCTACGTGCGCGTCGCCGTGACGGCCGGCAGCGCCGAGGAGGTCGACACCATCGTGTCCACCATCCTCACGACGGCCCATTGAGGGACGGTCCGGCACCTCACGCCCTCCCTCAACCACCGGTAGGGGCTGTAATTAACCAGTTAGGATGGTGCCTCCCGCCCCAAGAGCCGACCTTGGAGGACCGCGATGGCGACGAGATCACCGGTTCGGATCGTCAGCGCCACCATGGTCGCCCTGGCACTCTCAGTCCGGTCGCACTGGGAGGGTGCCGCGCCTCCGGGGGCTCCGCCGCGTCGTCGGGCCCGCCCACAGCACCGGCGACAGCCCTCCGGCCGGCCCCACCACCCCAGCCATCCCCGAGGGCTACGCCGAGGTCACCTCCACCTCGGCCCATCACCACTCGCACTGCCCGCCGACTGGAGGGACATCTCCGCCACTCCGCCACCGAGCCTCATCCCCTGGCTGAGGACCTGGGCACGGATGACAACAAGGCCCTCAAGGCGAACCTCGACTCCTACGAGGTGTTCAGGACCGCCAGGTCCGCCCCTGGGGCAGCCGTTCTCACCGCGGGTCTACATCGACAACGAGCGCCAGGAGAACGCGAAGATGAACGTTGGGGACGTCTTCGCCGACGCTGCGAAAACAGGACCGGGTGTCGATGGATACGGTCGAGGCGATCCAGACCCACAACGGGCAGGGGATCAAGGGGACCTTCACCCACCCCGCGCAGCAAGGCGGATTACGGGTCCGTGCTCTACCCTGCCCACGTCATCCGGGGACTACGCCCGCGTGTTCGTCTTCTCCACCTCTCGACGACGCGAAGAAGATCACCGAGACCATCATCGCGACCGCCCACTGACAGGCGGAGGCGACGACGACCTCCCCACGGCCCAGCCACCGCGAGCCCTCCTTCAGCCCACGATGGGGAGTCGTCTCCATCGAGAACTCCCAGCAGAACGTGATGTCCTGACCGACACATTCGCACCCACCCACTGGAGCATCATGAAACCCATGCGCACCGCCGCGACCGTACTGGCCGGCCTTGCTCTGACCGCAGCCCTCGTTCTGACCGCCTGCTCTCAGGACACTCAGGGCTCCGACACATCCAGCTCGGCCGCCTCCGACTCGAAGACGAGCAAGGCCAAGGAGAAGGACAAGGACAAGAAGAAGGACAAGGACGGTAAGGACTGGGGATGCCTCCGCTAGCAGCTACCTCTCCGGACAGACCGCCGCCTCGGCGAAGCCTGTCCCCGCCGACAGCCAGGGAGGTCTCCGGCTCCAGCGTCAGCCTCACCTTCGCGATCCCAAAGGACTGGCAGGACCTCAAGAACCTCGACTCCGCGGAGAAGGAGCAGATCGCCCAGACAATGGGCATCGACGCCGCCGCGCTCGACCGGCAGAACGCCGGGTTCGACATCGTCTACCGCGCCAAGGAAGCCGGCGCCACCGGGTTCTACAACAACGTCAACATGGCCTCTCAGACCCTGCCTCTGAACTCCACCCCTCCCGAGAATGAGGTCACGTCACTCCTCACCCGGCAGAGCGCAACCCTCACGGAGTACTCCACCAAGCAGACCGCGACGGGAGAAGCCGCGGTGGCGGCTTACACGCTGGAAGTGGCCGGCAACAAGGCTTATGGGACCCTCATCATGGTTCCGACCTCGAAGTCCTCGGGCGGTCCCAGCGACTACGCGTCGATCTACGTGTCCGCCGGCTCTGCGGAAGAGGCGAAGCAGATCAGCAACACGATCCTCGACACGATCCACTGAGCACAGTCAGGGGCGTGTCGCTCCGGGCGGGGACATGTCGCGTGGCCGGGGACTTTCTTCCTCAGCCGGAGACCGCCCCCCTCGCGGCCGGGGACTTTCTCCCTCAGCCGGAGACCGCCCCCTCGCGACCGGGGACATTCGACGCCGTCGGGGACATTCCTGTGCGACCAGGGGCGGTTCACGCGCCCGGGGACCAGAATCCTGTCACCCTACGCGCAGGACGTCCCCGCCCGGAGCGGGCCGCACCCGGCCGCGCACAATGTCCCCGGCCACGGGCGGCATCTCTGCGCGACACCGTCGACGCCAGCCGATGACAAAAGCCCTGGAGTCCAGGACGAATACTTGACAGAGGCGGGCAAGCAGACGCACCATATCGAATATCGATACATCGATACTCGATATGGAGTGTTGTCATGACTACCAGCGCTGAAGCCGACTCGGACACCACCTCCGGCGCCGACCTCGACGGCGATGCTGCCGCCGACCAGGCCCCACCGGGCAGCACCGGTGCTGCCCCCGGGGCCGACGCCGGTGTCGGCCCCGGCAGCCTGGCCTTCACCTCATTCCTCCTCGCCCTACTCTGCTTCTCCCCCTTCCACATGCTCGGCTCCAACCTGTGGGACCTCATCAACGGCCGCGGGCTGCTGATGGAGTTCACCAACAGCGACCCCGCGCTGGACCGGCACCTGTCCTTCGGGCATGCGACGGTGGAGATGATCTCCGGCTACTCAGTGAGCTACGGGACCCTGCATGGAATGTCCGGCGGCGCGCGGTTCCTCATCGGCCTGATCATCGCCATCCACCTCCTCCTCATCACGGCCTGCGCCATCGCCTTCGTCCGGTTCATCGCCGCGATCCGCCCGGATCGGAGGGGATTCGTCGACCAGCTCTTCACTCGGGGCGGTCACCTGTTCTGGCTCCTCCTGGGACAGGAGCTGAGCAGCTTGGCGCTGCACATCTCAGGTCTGGCGATCTCCGACGAGTACCTCACCGGCGCCCGGGCAGACACAGAGCTGACCGGGTTCATCCCCACCGGCAACGACATCCCGGCCCTCAAGAGCATCATCATCCTCATCCTCGCCATGCATCTGCTGCTCGCCCTGCACCGCGTCTACCAGCGCTCTCGCACCCTGGCCGCGGAGAACACCGTGCTGCGCGAAGAGACCGAGGGGCTCGTGTGAGTCACGTCGTCTGCCACCTCGATGAGCTGCTGGCCGCCCGTGGGATGACGCTTGTGGAGCTCTCCGAAAAGGTCGGGGTCACCACCGTCAACCTCTCAGTGCTCAAGAACGACCGCGCCAAGGCCATTCGCTACTCGACGCTCTCCGCCATCTGCGAGGCCCTGGGGTGCTCGGTCGGCGAGCTGCTGGAGGTCGTGCCGGATTGACCGCCCAGCACTCATCCCGAGCACCTCACCTCGTGGCAGCGCTCGATGCCGGGCGGGGACATGTCGCGTGGCCGGGGACTTTCTTCCTCAGCCGGTGACTGCCCCCCTCGCGGCCGGGGACTTTCTCCCTCAGCTGGTGACCACCCCTCGCGGCCGGGGACATTCGACGCCGTCGGGGACATTCCTGTGCGACCAGGGGCGGTTCACGCGCCCGGGGACCAGAATCCCGTCACCCTACGCGCAGGACGTCCCCGCCCGGAGCGGGCCGCACCCGGCCGCGCACAATGTCCCCGGCCACGGGGAGAACGTAGGCTCGACGTCGATGACCGCGCCGCTCCGCCACACCCCTCACCCCGACGAGCCCTCCAGGCGCGTCGACGAGGCTACCGTGACCGCCCGCCGCGACGGGCTCCTGGCCAGTGCGGCCACGCTGCCCGGCGCCTGGGCGGGGCACAAGCCCGAGTGGGACATCCCCGTCGCCTCGGTGGGCTCTCGTCTCTTCCTCGCTGCTCATCCCCCACACCGACGGCCGCCTCCCTGGCCAACGTCAGGCTCGACCCCGAGGACGTCGTCGCCGTGCGAGCCGCCCTACGCGTGGGTGGAGCCGGGCTTCCACCAGTCCAAGCGGCACTGGGTGAGTATCGACCTCACCAGCCCCGACTATCGTGCGGACGACGCCGCCGACATGGTCGAGGACTCCTACCGGCTCGTCCTGTCCCTCCTGACCCGCCGCATGCGCGAGGCCGTCCTCCCTGGCCGACGCCGCAGGTTCCCCCGCCCGCCCCACCTGGCAGTGGTGAGGCACCGTCCCGATGGACCCCGAGTCCAGGCGGGGACATTCTGCGCGTACGGGTGCGGAACCCTCCCGGTGGGGGCATCCTGCGCGTTCGGGGACAGGATTCTCGTCCCCGACGGCGTCGAACGTCCCCGGCCGCGGGAAAAAGTCCCCGGCCTCGCACAATGCCCCCTCCTGCACAGTCCCCTCCCACAGACCGGCGGCCGAACCGCCCTCAGATGACGCAGGTGCGCAAACCTGGCACTATTCAGACGAGGCCGTCGTCATCCGACGTCTGGCCACCCGACGGAAGGAGATACAGATGGGACTTGATGACCTGGCGAAGAAGGCCGGTGACACTCTCAGCTCCGACAAGGCCGAGGCGATCAGCGACAAGGCACTGGACGCCGCAGCCGATGCGGCCAAGAAGGTGACCGGCGGCAAGTACGACGACAAGATCGACGCCGCCCGCGACGCCGTCGACGGCAAGCTCGGCACGGAGTGATCCAGCTGAGAGCCTGCCTACCCCTAGGCACCGCGGTCTTCTGATCGCAGGAGTGAGGGCCCCGCACTGAACCGTGCGGGGCCCTCACGCGATCCCGGCTCACCTGGGCTCTCCCCACCTCTCTCTAGGACACCGGCCGCCACAGTCCGGCGCCACCACCGCGGGGCCCAGTTGTCTCCACCGGGACGTCTCATCCGCCTCCCCTCGAGGCTGTCGGCGCTCGCCTACTGCGCGTTGAGCGCGGCGGTCGGAGGAGTGCGGAAGCCCGAACAGCCGAGTACACGCCGGCCAGCGCGCCGATGACGATGGTGACTCCCAGTCCCCCGGCAACGGCGATCACCGGCAGGGAGAAGGGCCAGCCGTTGGCGGCCGCCATCCCGGCAGTCACCCCGATCCCGATGACGCAGCCCAGGGCACCGCCCAGGAGGCCAGCGGTAGTGCCTCCGTCATGAACTGCACCAGGATGTGTCCGCGCATGGCGCCCAGGGAACGTCTCAGCCCGATCTCCCGTCGGCGCTCGAGCACCGAGATGATCATTGTGTTGGCGACCCCGATGCCACCGACGAGCAGGGCGATCGAGCCCACGCCCAGGAGCAGACTGGTGAAGGCCTTGTCAGCCGCGTTCTTGGCCTCCAGCGCGTCCGAGGGGCGTGAGACCTTGACCTCGTTGGGGGCCTGCGGCGAGATCGACGGAGCGAGCACCTTGCGCACCGTGGAGACGGCCGCGTCCTGGCTGCGCGTGTAGACCGTCGTCGGCTTGGCGTCGTGCCCCAGCAGGTCGCTGGCCACGCCCTGACCGACGAGGGCGGCGTTGTTGAGCTCGGGAGCCAGCACCACCGGCTTGAGGATGCCGACCACGGTGAACCAGTTGCCTCCGATCCACACCTTGGTTCCCGGTGAGACGACGCCGAGGCGCTGGGCCGCCGTCTGCCCCAGGACCGTGGCCGGGTACTGGCTGGTGGCCCTCGTCTGAGCCAGGCCCCTTGTCCACCTGCCCGGCCACGACGTCGAGCAGCGACTTGTCCGCGGCCAGGGTGGTGATACTGCCGGAGGCGTTCTTGTCGATGAACGGGGTGCGGTAGACCAGCGAGTTCTTGACCAGGCCGGTGCTCGAGGCGCTCTGGACGTTGTCGATGAGCCGGACCTTGCCGACGGTGTCCTGCGGCAGGGAGGAGGAGTTGCCGAAGAGGTCCTGGCCGGCGGTGGCCGTCAGCAGGTTGGTCCCCAGGGAGTCGAGCCCTGTGCCAGGCTGGGCACGGCTGGAGGCCGAGATGCCCACCACCGAGATCATGGCGGCGATGCCGATGGCGATTCCCAGGGCGGACAGGAAGGCACGGGTGGGGCGCGCCCTGATGCCGGTGCCTCCCAGGCGCAGCACGTCGGCCAGGCGCAGCCGAGAGCGCTGGAGCCGGCGACCGGATCCGCCGGCCTGGCCGTTGCGGTCGCGGTCACGCCGGAGCATAGACGTCGTCATGGACGATCTCCTTCTGGCTTGAGTCCCCCACGATCCGACCGTCGCGGATGGCGATCTGCCGGGGAAGCTGGGCGGCCAGCTCGTTGTCGTGGGTGATGACGATGATCGTGGTGCCCTGAGAGTGGAGCTCGTGGAGGAGCTCGACGATCGAGGCCCCGGAGGTGGAATCGAGGTTTCCCGTGGGCTCGTCGGCCAGCAGCAGCGGGGGCTCGCCGACGACGGCCCGGGCGATGGCGACTCGCTGGCGCTCGCCACCGCTCATCTGGTGGGGGCGGTGGTCGAGCCGGTGGGCCAGGCCGACGCGCTCCAGGGCGGCCCGGGCGCGCCGGCGCCGTTCGGAGCGAGGGACCCCGCTGTAAAGCAGGCCGTCGGCGACGTTGTCGACCGCGTTGACTCCGTCCGCCAGGTGGAACTGCTGGAAGACGAAGCCGATACGGCTGGCCCGCAGGGCCGAGAGCTTGGCGTCGGACAGGGAACCGACGTCGACGCCGTCGATCTCGACAGTGCCCGCGCTGGGCCGGTCCAGGGTGCCGATGAGGTTGAGGAGCGTGGACTTGCGCGAGCCCGAGGGGCCGACGATGGCGACGAACTCGCCGTAGTCGATATCCAGGCTCACGCCCGCGCAGGCGGCCACGGGCGGCTCCCCGCAGGTTCGTTGCACGTCACGCAGGGACAGGGATGCGGCTCATGTCTGCGGCACCACCACTCGCTGCCCCTCGGAGATGCCCTCGCCGGAGACCTCCACGCGCCCACCGGCGAACAGCCCGATGGTGACCGGCACCTTGCGGGTGGTGCCGTTGGACTCGACGATCTCGACGCCGTACTGGTCAGTGCTCAGGGCCAGCAGGGCCCCGACCGGCACCGACAGGACGCCCGTCCGCTTCTCGCTGGGCAGGTCGACGGTGACGGAGACCTCCTGGAAGTTGGCGGTCGCCGAGGCGTCGGCGAGGGTGACGGTGACGGGGATGACCCGTTCCTTGGAGTCGCTGGACCCGGAGCCGGAACCGGAACCCGATCCCGATCCGGAGCCGGAGGACTTCTCGGTGGGTGTGCCCACGGAGGTGATCTTCCCGGTGGTGGTCTTGGCGTCGGGCAGCTTGATGGTCACGGCGGTGCCGACGACGGCGAGCTTCTGGTCGGAGAGCTTGACGTTGGCGTCGACCACCTGGGTGGTGGAGGTGACGTCGTAGAGCTCGGTGTCGGCAGCGACCCGGTCCCCAGCCGGGCGGTGACCGTCCCCACGCGCAGGTCCCCGGAGGTGAAGACCACGCGTCCCAGTGGGATGGTCCCGGTCTGGGGCAGGTCGAGCTCCTTCTGCCACTTCATGATGGCGCTGGTGGTGGCCCAGCTGAAGTGGTCGTCGGGCTCATAGTCGAAGTACCCCAGGTCCCTCAGGGCCGTCTCGAGCTGGCGAATGTCCTCACCGTCCTCCATGCCGGCCTCGAAGCTGCGCCAGGCGGGCAAGTTGCCGCGCATGAGGTAGGCGGTCTCGGTGCCCGTGCGGTAGAGGACGTCGCCTGGGTCAGGACGGTCCCGGAGGCGGGCACCTGGATGAGAACGCCCTCGAAGCCCGACTTGAACTTGCGCGAGTCGGAGTAGCGCAAGGTACCGGTCACGGAGGTGTGCCCTGGAGGTCCCCCTTGGTGATGGTGTCGGTGGCTCCGCTGAAGGTCGACGTCGTCGGCTTGGCCTTGGCCGCGAAGGGGCCCGACTTGGAGGCGAAGGCGCCTGCGCCCGCGCCCGCGGCCAGGACCGCGGCGGCCCCCATGGCCAGGGAAGGCCCGGCGTCGGGTGCGGTGCACCGTGCCCGGCTTGTCCGCGGTACCGGTCGAGCCGCCGTCGGCCTGAGTGGAGGTGGTGGTCTGATCCATGTGTATGCCTGTCTGAGTGTGTCTGCGCGGCGGCCCGGTCGCGCGGGCTCAGGGTCTGTCGGCACCCGGGGGCGCCGCGTTACTTGTTCCCGATCTGGGAGAAGCACTTGTTCATGACGTCCTGGGGATGTCGCCGTTGAGCCTGGATGCCCCTTGCCGGGCTCGGGGTCAGGGGATGTCGTAGCCCTCCTTGCGCAGGCACTCGGTGGCCTTGACCAGGTCCTGCTGCGTCTCGGGCTTGGCAAGGTCCTCGGTCCCCGGGGCGGGGCCCACGGTCTGCTCGCACTCCTGGGCGGCCTTGTTGGCGGCCTCGGTGTCGGGGAACTGCATGTTGCCGTTGAGTCGGGATCGGAGACGTCGATGCCCTTGTCCCGCATGCACTTGGCCATCTTGAGCAGGTACTCGTCGCCGCTGGTGGCTGAGGCGGAGGCGGCCGAGTCCGTCTTCGAGCCCTGGGAGCATCCGGTCATGAGTCCGACGGCGCACACGGCGCAGGTCAGTACCGTGGCGGCGCGGGCGACGATCCGGGTGTTGAGGGGCTTCTTCATGGGAGAGGGTCCTTTCGGCTCACGTGGGTCGGGGTGCGGTGACGCCCGTTCGTTCGGGGAACAGCCAACCGGGAGCGGTGTTGCCACGAGGTTCACGATTTCGCTTATGTTGTGGCAACACGAGGGCTGGTTCGCTCATAGAACCGGCTGCATACACCACAGCGAAGGAGACACAGGGCTATGCGCGTACTCATCGTGGAGGATGAGGAGTACCTGGCCGAGGCCATCGCCACCGGGCTACGGCGCGAGGCGATGGCCGTCGACGTCGTCGGCGACGGGGCCAGCGCCCTGGAGCAGGTGGCGATCAACGACTACGACATCATCGTCCTGGACCGGGACCTGCCGGTCATCCACGGCGACGAGGTCTGCCGCCGGGTCGTCGCCGAGCACCCGAGCACACGGGTTCTCATGCTCACCGCGTCCCGGACGCTGGACGCGCGCGTGGGCGGTTTCGAGCTCGGGGCGGACGACTACCTCACCAAGCCCTTCGAGTTCCCCGAGCTGGTGGCTCGGCTGCGGGCCCTGGGGCGACGCAGTCAGCCTGCCCGCACCCCGGTCATCGAGGCCCACGGGGTGCGTCTGGACCCCTCCGCCGGGAGGTCTACCGCGACGGGCGCTTCATCACCTGAGCCCCAAGGAGTTCGCGGTCCTCCAGGTCCTCATGGAGGCCGAGGGCGGGGTCCTCAGCGCTGAGACGCTGCTGGAGAAGGCCTGGGACGCCAACGCCGACCCCTTCACCAACTCCACGCGGGTGACGATCTCCCACCTGCGTCGCAAGCTCGGTGAACCGCGGGTGATCCAGACGGTCCCCGGTGCGGGCTACAGGTTCAGCGCATGAGTGGGCAGGGGGCTCAGGCGACCCGGGCCCGACGACGCGGCGCAGCACGGCGCCGACAGCGGGCCCCGTGACGCCCGCGATGCCCATGAGGCCCGACCGGGTCGCACGGAGCGGTTGCGTCGTGCTCAGCACCTGAGTATCCGGGCACGCCTGACCCTGACCTACGCCGGGATGGTGACGGCCGCCGGCGTGGTCCTCATCGCCCTGGTCTACTTCTACACGCGCTACGTCACGCTCAGTATCGAGATCGGCGGTCCGGTCGGGGAGACCGCCGCCGTACCGGCCTCGCAGGTCGGCGAGGCCGCCAAGGTGGATACGAACCTGTTCGATCTGCTCAGCAGCATCATGCGCTCGGCCGTCGGCGCGCTGGCGCTGCTCGTTGTTCTCTCCGGGACCGTCGGCTGGATCCTGGCGGGGCGTATGCTGCAGCCGCTGTCCTCGATGAATGCGGCGGCCAAGCGCGCCGCCTCGGGCGACCTCAGCCAGCGGCTGGACCCTGTCCGGCCCTCGCGACGAGATCCACGACCTGGCGGACACCTTCGACAACATGCTGGCCTCCCTGGAGCGCTCCTCTCCGTCCACCGCCGGTTCGCGGCCAACGCCTCCCACGAGCTGCGCACACCCCTGGCCACCACGCAGACGATGATCGACGTCGCCCTGTCCGACCCGCAGGCCTCGACCGAGGACCTGCGCCGGGTGCTGACCCGGGTGCTGGAGACGAATCGCGCCAACCGGGAGACGATCGACGCCCTGCTGGACCTGGCCGACGCCCAGTCCAGGAGCCTGGCCCACGAGGAGGTGGACATGGAGGCGACGGTCCGTGACGCCCTGGGCCTCATCGCCCCGGAGATCGCCGAGAGGGACCTGCGCGTCTCCTCCCACCTGCGGCCCGTCCAGGTGCCGGGCGACCCGGTCCTCCTGCGCCAGAGTGTCTCCAACCTCCTACGCAATGCGGCCCGGTACAACGTCGAGGGCGGCCGGATCACGGTGGACATGGCACGCCTGGACGGGGCCGTCCGGCTGACGATCCGCAACGACGGCCCCGTCGTACCGGCGGACAAAGGCTCGACTCGCTGCGCGAGGCCCTTCGTTCGCGGTGAGGGGCGAGGACGGACCCGTGGCTCCGGACATGGGCTGGGCCTGGCGATCGTGACGGCCGTGGCCACCGCCCACGGCGGCGAGCTCCGTCTGAGTGCCAACCCGACCGGCGGACTGACGGCTGTCCTCGAGCTGCCCAGGGGCGAGGTCGAGCCCGGCTCCCGCACATCGGTCACTAACGACTAACGGCCGCCAACCGGCATGGGTTGGCGGCCGTCAGAAGAGCCGGCTTCGGGCACGAGGGCCACTCCGATGGAGCAGAGCGTCGAGTCAGGCCTGCTGGCTCGTCTTGGAGGAGTTGGACACCAGGCTCAATGAAAAAGGCGGATGATGAAGAGACCGTGAGGAACGCCGGAGCGGAGAACAGAAGGCTCAGGACGAAGGACAGACCGTCGAAGGTGGAGCCGTCGTAGTTGCGGGGGTCGGAAAGCGCGCTGGCCACAGCACCCATCTTGCCTCCCATGTAACCGGTTCCAAGCCACCCCAGGCCGACGGCGATCGAGGCGACGATGAACACGATCCGGCTGTACTTCGTCACGAACTCCTTGGAGGTGTCGAAGAGGCTGGCGACGAGGGACTCACCTGAGGGCGCCTGAGCGAAGGGCTGCCCCGGCGCGCCGGGGAGCACCAGGAGCACTGGGGGCGCCAGGGGCTCCCTGGAACTGCTGCTGGGGCGGGTAGGGGCTGCCCAGAGGCCGGAGCCGAGGGGGCGGAGGGCTGCTGCTGGTAGAAGGGCTGACCGGGGTTGGGGGCTGAGTCATGAGGACTGTTCGCTTCCTTCAGAGTTGGGGACGCAGGCAGGCTACCGCGTCTCCGAAGCCCTGTGAAACGAACAGGTCAACCCTCACATTCTGCGAGGCGACTCACAGTCCTCAGGACATGGCGCGACGACGCACCCTGAAGGCGGCCATCGGGCCGTTCCACCGTACGGATTCCCGGAAGGGCGCGAGGACGAGGGAGCCACTGGGGCCACGGGGAAGCCCTCCCCACTGCCCTGAGCGCCAACCTGTACTCAGGCTTGTCAACGCGCCAGATCGTAGATGGCGGAGGTGCCGACCGGACATGCCTGGGTCGGAGGAGCCGGCACCCCTACGCCTGCGCTCGCTGCGGGCCACGGCGGTGCGCAGCAGGGTCTCGAAGGGACCGGCGTGAGCGCCGCGCTCCAGGGCCGCGCACAGGCCGACCGTCACCAGCCAGACCCCCAAGGCGATCCCTGCGGCCCGGGCCTCACCCAGGTGGAGCCTCGATGCCGGTCAGGGCGGGCAGGGGCCAGGAAGATGATGGCGAAGAGGAAGGTCTGGGAGGTATGCCGTCATGGAGCGGCGGCCCACATTGAGGCCAGCCGGCGCAGGCCCGTGAGCCGGCCGTCCGGCCTCGGCCCGCCGGCGTAAAGGGGCCAGCAGCGCCAGCCAACCACAGGCCCCAGCCACGCCCGTAACCGCATGAAGCGGCAGGATCCAGGCGGTCAGGGGGCCACCCGTGACCCACATGGCGAACCCGATACCGCCTGCGGCCGCGATCCCCAGACCACCCAGGCCGATGGAGACCAGGGAGCCGGCTGCGGCGCTCGGGGCGGATGATGAGATCGGTATCGGCCAGGCGGGCACCGAGGAACATCGCCGGAACGATCATGGAGAGGAACATCGTTGAGATCAGGCTTCCACCCCAGGAGACGAGACCTTGGGAGACGTAGGACACGAGCGTGTCGGTCGAGCCGCCGGCTCCCTGGTGCGAGGCCATGCCCTGGGAGGCCAGTAGGCTGCCGATGGCGAGCATGCCGGCGGTGCCGGCAACGACGATGACGGCGCAGACGACCGCGGCCCGCTTCCAGTGCTTGCGGGTGATCCACCCGGCGAAGACAACGGCTGCCAGGCCGTAGGAGCCGATGACGTCACCGGAGAACAGCACGGCGTGTACGGCGCCGAAGAGGATCATCCACAGACCCCGACGCCGCACCAGGCGACGCGCATCAACGGTGGCCTGCTCACGGGCCCAGGCCTCCTCCTGCGACGTCGGCTCACGGCCGGCCTCCACACCGGGCAGGGAGCTGAGATAGGACGTGGTGCCTGAGGCGATACGCCGGTTGACCATGGTGACCAACCCGAAGCCGAAAAGCATCGCGAACAGCGGGTAGGCCCGCGAGTCGACCAGGAGGGAGCGCACCCACAGCCATACCGTGTCGACGGAGTCGGCGGGAGCGGAGGAGTGCGTCACGCCGGTCCAGAAGGGGATGTTGGCCAGTGCGATGAACAGGAGCATGAAGCCACGGGCCGCATCCGGGGACGGATAGCGCACCCCCGGGTGCCGGTGAACGATGTTGCGAGTTTCATGCCTTCCACGCTAGAGGCGGCGGCCCTGGGCACCTCCCCACCGGGGCCAACGTGAGGGCTGATCCTCTCCTTCCCGGAGAGTGGGCTGAGCCCCAGCCCTCCTCCCGGAGGACCAGGGCTCCTCATCCTTGCGATGACATCGGGGACCCACCTCGCAGGCTCAGGCCCGCACGGGAGCCGGGGCGACGGGGACCTGCGCGCGCCGCGGGGCGGGCGGCACGACGGCGCTCGTCGGCTGCGCGAGAGGCTCGGCCGTGCGCTGGACGGGGGCCTGCTCGGCAGAGCGGATTCGTGCGCCTGCGCTCGCTGCGGGCAACGGCCGTGCGCAGCAGGGACTCGAAGGGACCGGGCATGTCGAGCCGCTCGAGGCCGGCGCACAGGACCACGGTCGTCAGCCAGACCATCGCCGCCACCGCCGCGGATCCCGCCACTCCCAGCGACAGGGGCCTTCCGGTCAGCCGCGGCGCGATGACGAAGATGCCGGCGAACATGACCGTCTGGGACAGGTAGGCGCGGTCATGGAGCGGCGCCCCACGTTGGACAGCAGCCGCTTGAGCCCGGTCAGCCGGTTGTCCGACGTCGGCCCACCGGCGTAGAGGGCCAGGACGGCGAGCCAGCCGCAGCCCCCGGCCAGGCCCAGGACCAGGACCAAGGCGGAGTCGGCCTCCCAGGGACTCAGCGCTGGTGAGCGGGACGAGGATCTCGTGAAGCGCACCGAGCGCGCCCCAGGGCCAGACCACCGATCCCGGCAACGGCCCGAAGACCGCGGTGGCGCTCGGGGTGGGAGATGAGTTCGGTGTCGGCCAGACGGGCACCGAGGAAGGCGGCGGGAAGAACCATCGTGGTGAAGGCCACGCCGAGGGCGAGGGAGAACCACTCACCCACGTTGGTCACGAACCAGGGCAGCGTTGACGGCACTGGACCCGATCCCGCGGGTGCCGCGGGATCCGAGGCCCACTGCAGTGGAGGCGGCCACCTCACCTCCGGGGCCCCACAGCATGGCCAGGACCACCGGCACGATCTGAAGCAGCAGAACGAGGGCGCACACCGCCAGGTGGCGCTTGTGGTGCTTGCGGGCGAACCAGCCGGCGAAGGCGACGGCGACGATGCCGTGAGCGCCGATGATCTCGGAGGGGAAGAAGACGCCGTGGATGAGCCCGAACAGGACCATCCACAGGCCGCGGCGCCGCACGAGGGCGACGGGCGTCAACGGTGGCCTGCTCACGGGCCTGGTCGACCTCAGCCGCAGACGGCGCCCGGGCCCGCCAGTCAGCCGCCGGCAGTAGGCGTCGACACCCGACGCCATGCGCCGGTTGACCGCGGTGGCCAGCCCGAATCCGAAGAGCAGCGCGAACAGCGGGTAGGCGCGCTCGTGAATGAGCAGGGCGTTGATAAAGGCCCAGATCCTGTCGGCGGTCGACGGCGTGAATCGACCGGTGCCGTAGACCAGAAGCCCACATTGGCCAGGGCGATGAGCAGGAGCATGAAGCCGCGGGCGACATCAGGGAGCGGGTGCGCAAGACCGCGGGAACCATTGAATGAGGCTGCGGAGGAGGTCGTCGTGTTCATGACTCGACCGTATGAAAACCGGTGGTTCCCCGGCGTCGCCTTAAGCGCCGAGATCGTCTCCGTCGAGGCGGGAGCCTCCTGCACAGCCATTCTTCCGGCGGACGGCCCGCGGGGCTGCGCCGGCTCAGGGCGTCGGCCGGGTAGCCGGCTGGGTCACCGGTGGCTCTCCCGGCTGAGCCATCGGCGGCATACCCCTGCTGCATCGGCACCGGTACTCCCGGCTGCGCCCCCATCTGCATCATCGGCCACGCTCCAGGCTGCATGCCGGGCCAAACGGCGGGCGGGGGCGGGAGCGTCGCCCGCCTGCGCTCGCTGCGGGCCACGGCGGTGCGCAGCAGGGTCTCGAAAGGACCGGCGTGGCCGCCGCGCTCCAGCAGGACGCACAGGACCATGGTTGCCAGCCAGACCCCAGGGCGATGAGGGCGGCCGCGGCCTGGCCCACCCACAGGCGCCTCCCCGTTACCAGGAGCGGGACGATGACGAAGATGGTGCCGAAGAGGATCGTCTGGCTCAGGTAGACGGTCATGGAGCGGCGGCCGACGGCGGAGGCGAGCCGGCGCAGCCCCGTCAACCGGCCGTCCGGCCTCGGCCCGCCGGCGTAAAGGGCCAGCAGTGCCAGCCAGCCGCAGGCACCGGCCAGGCCGAAGAACTCCGTGGTGGCGAAGTCCACGGCCAAGCCGTCGCGGGCGTCACGAGCGTCAGCGCGCTGTGGAGCGCCGCGAGCGCCCCCAGTGCCAGACCGCCAAGGCCCACTGAGACGAGCAGGCGACGGTGCCGCTCCGGGTGGGCGATGAGGTCGGTGTCGGCCAGGCGGGCACCGATCACCGCAGCGGGAACGATGAGTGCGATGAGGACCTGCACGATCAGCAGGGACGAACCACTGCAGGATGTTGCTGCCGACCCAGAGCAGCGTCGCTCCGACCGAGATCGCCTGCTCCCCCTCCCCGGAGGCCGTCGGGGCGGCGCCTGCCGACAGGGCCCCGCGGCCAGGTACAGACCAAGCGCCACCACGGAGATGATGCCCGCGATGATGTAGAGCGCCGTGTAGCGCTCTTGCGGGCCAGCAGGTTGGCCAGGAGGACGGCGACCAGTCCATGAGGCGCCGATGATGTCACCGGGGAAGACGAGGCCGTGGACGAATCCGATCAGGAGCATCCACCAGCCACGGCGTCGCACCAGGCGGTAGGCGTCAATGGTGGCCATCTCGCGGGCCCAGGCCGCCTCGTGCGGCATCGCCTCGCGGCCGGCCCGGGCACCGGGCAAGGAGGCGAGGTATGTCTGGGTTCAGAGTCGATGCGCCGCTTGATCATGGTCATGAGCCCGAAGCCGAAGAGCATCGCGAACAGCGGGTAGGCCCGGTGGTCCACCACCAGAGTGCGGACGAACATCCACCAGGCGTCGACGGACGACGCCGGCGACTCGGCCCCGTTCGGCATCGTGTTCCATGACGGAACGTTGGCCACGGCGATGAGCAGCAGCATGAAGCCACAGGCCACGTCAGGGGCGGGTATCGCACGCCCCGAGGACCGGTGAAGGAGGTTGTCATCCGCATGCGCAGGACCTTACGACCGGCGAAAGACGGGCTGCATCCGCCCGGAGAATGATGCGCGAGGGGTGGGCCGCCTTCCGCCGCACCGGTCGAAGAGCTCAGTGCCGCATCACTGCCGCGTCCGGTACCCGTCAGTGCCACCGGCGCATGGGCACGAGGCGGTACTCACAGCACCCGCAGTGCCCGCCGCCGCGGCGGTGCGTCCACGCCCCGTCTCGGGGCGGCGCTCTGCGGGTCCACGGCCTTGGCGACCGGGGGCGACGACCTGGACCTCGCCGTCGGCTGCCGCAGCGAAGATCCGCTGGACGACGGCCTCACGGCTGCGCATGCGGGCGTTGTCTGCCTCCAGCTCCTCGACGCGGGACTCCAGGGCGAGGATGCGGCGGATGCCCTCGAGGTTGATGCCCTCCTGGGACAGGGACTGGATGCGGCGCAGGCGCTCGACGTCGCGATGGGAGTAGCGCCGGCCCCGCCCGCGGGTCCGGGCGGGGCTGACCAGTCCGAGCCGGTCGTACTGGCGCAGGGTCGTGCATGCCAGCCAGGCTCAGCCGCCACCGAGACCACGTGGACCGCGCGCTCGGCCGCGTCGTCGGCCAGGTGCCCAAGCCCTGCCCCGCACGAGTGCCGGCTCGCTCGCCGCCTCCTCCATGAGGGTGGCCCGCGGGTCAGTGTCACCCATGGCCTCATCGAGGCCTCGAGCGCCTCCTTGGCAGCCTTGGAGAGCTTCTTGGGGACGGCCACCTGGATGGTCACCAACAGGTCGCCGGTCTTCTTCCGGGTGGTGGCGCCCCGCTGCCGCGCAGGCGCATGACGGTGCCGAGGACGTGCCGGAAGCTTGATCTTGATCTTGGAGGTACCGCACATCGAGCAGCGGGACCTCAACCGAAATGGCCCCCAGGGCGGCCTCGCGCAGGGTGACCGGAAGGTCCATGCGCAGTTGGCGCCGTCGACCGGGTCGACGGAGTACACGGGGCGCTTCTGATGTTGATGGTCACCACCATGTCACCGTTCTCGCCGCCGTTCAGGCCGGCTCGCCTGCCGCGCAGACGGATCTTCTGGCCGTCGCGCCCGCCGGGATGCGGGACCTTCATGGTGCGCCCGTCGCGAGTGAGGCTCCACGGTGGTGCCGGCAACGGCGTCGCGCGCAGGTCCAGCGTGGCCGAGGTCAGGACGTCGGCGCCCTTCTGCGGCTGGGGCTGGGGCCAGGGCCGCCCGAGCCGAAGGGGCCGGGGCGGCCACCGGAGCCAGGTCGGGCTGGGGGTGCCGCCGAACATGCGCAGCAGGGTCGTCGAGGTCGGGCTGTGCGCCGCCGCTCCGCCGGTCTCGAAAGCGCACGCCCCCGCCCTGGCCGCCGAACATGGAGGAGAGAATGTCCTCCGAAGCCGGCGCCGCCAGCCTCCCGGGCCGCCGGCCTGGGGCAGGCACCGCCTCCGGCCATGGAACGGATCGCGTCGTACTGCTTGCGCTCGGCCCTCGTCGGACGGGACGGCGTAGGCCTCCCGATCTCCATGAACTTCTCCGCCGCTACGGCGTCATCAGGGTTGCGGTCGGGTGGTACTTCTTCGCTAGCGTGCGGTATGCCTTCTTGATTGCGGCGGCGTCGGCGTCCTTACTCACGCCGAGGACCGCGTAGGGAGTCCTTGGTCATCCAGTCCTGACTGGCCGTAGTCGCGTCACCGCCTCCTTATCCGGGTGATCGTGGGGGTTTCGCTTACTGAAGTGCGAAGATGAGGGTGGGACGTCGCGCGCGTGGCCCTGGGGCCTCAGGAGTCCTGGTGCACCTCCGTCCGACGGCGGACCCGGACCCGCCAGACGCTGGCTCCGGGTCCGCCGTCGGGCCGGGGTGAGTGGTGCAGTGGGTATCAGGCCGGGTTGGCGACCTGGACGCGGGCGGCGCGCACGACGCCGCTCACCCAGGCGGTATCCGGGCTGGAGGACCGTGGCGATGGTGGGCTCAGTGACCTCGCTGGACTCCGGTGGCCATGAGGGCCTCGTACGGCGTGGGTCGAAGACCTCGCCCACGGCGCCGAAGCGCTCCAGGGTACTTCTCGGCCAGGATCGTCTCGAGGCAGCCCGGCCGTGGTCTCGAAGGTGCCGGTCAGGTCGCCGTGCTGGCGGGCCAGGCTCGATCTCGTCGAGGGACCGGGATGAGGGCCCTCGACGACGCCGGCGGCACCAGCGTCGGTGGGAGGCCGCACCCTCGCGGAGCGGCGCACGAACCCTGGTACTCCTGCTGGGTTGTAGAGGTCCGCCCGGGGCCGGGCCAGGTCGTCAGCCGCCTGGGCGGCCTGGGCCTGAGCCTGGGCCAGGGTCCTCCGCCTCCTCATCGGAGGCGGCGTCATTCTGGCCGGCCTCGCCCTCGGCAGAGCGCCTGGGCGAGAGCTCCTCACGGACGTCGTCGGGCACCTCCTCGAAGGCCGGTTCGACGGCCGCCTGGGCTCGGGGTCGATGCCCCTCGTTCTCAGGGGTGGGGCCGGCCGAGGTCACTTGGAGTCCCCTCCTCGTCCACGATCTCGGCGTCCACGATGTCCTCGTCGTCGGAGGACGCGGCCCCGGCCGAGGAGGCGGAGCCGGAGGCGTCACCCGCGGCCTGGGCGGCGGCGTCGGCCTGGTAGAGGGCCTCGCCGACCTTCTGGGCCACCGAGCCTCAAAACTACTCCTGAGCGGTCTTGATCGGCTCGATGTCGTCGCCCTCGAGGGCCTTCTTGAGGTCGGCGACGGCCTCGAGACCTCAGGTGGACGTCCTCGGGCAAGGCGTCCTTGTTGTCCTTGAGGAGGCTTTAGTCGATGGAGTAGGCCTGCTGCTCGGCGGGTTGCGGGTCTCAGCGTCCTCGCGGCGCTTCTTGTCCTCCTCGGCGTGGGCCTCGGCCTCCTTGACCATGCGGTCGATGTCCTCCTTGGGCAGGGCGGAGCCGCCGGAGATGGTCATGGACTGCTCCTTGCCGGTGCCGCGGTCCTTGGCCGAGACGTGGACGATGCCGTTGGCGTCGATGTCGAAGGAGACCTCGATCTGGGGCACGCCGCGGGGGCCGGGGCGATGCCGGTCAGGCTCGAAGGGTGCCCAGCGGCTTGTTGTCCCGGGCAGACTCGCGCTCGCCCTGGTAGACCTGGATGAGCACGGAGGGCTGGTTGTCCTCGGCGGTGGAGAAGACCTCAGAGCGCTTGGTCGGGATGGCCGTGTTGCGCTCGATGAGACTAGTCATGACCCCGCCCTTGGTCTCGATGCCCAGGGACGGGGCGTGACGTCGATGAGCAGGACGTCGCTGCGGTCGCCCTGGATGACGCCGGCCTGGAGGGCCGCGCCGACAAGCGACGACCTCGTCGAGTTGACGCCCTTTGTTGGGGTCACGGCCGGTCACGCTCGCGCACCACATCGGCGACGGCGGGCATGCGGGTGGAGCCGCCCACGAGGACCACGTGGTCGATGTCGGAGACCTTGACCCCGGCGTCCTTGATGACGTTGTGGAAGGGATCTTGGTGCGCTCGAGCAGGTCCGCGGTCATCTCCTGGAAGTTGGAGCGGGTGAGACTACTCATCGAGGTGGATGGGACCGGACTCGCTCATGGAGAGGTACTGCAGGTTGATGTTCGTGGAGGTCGCCGAGGACGAGCTCCTTCTTGGCCTGCTCGGCGGCGTCCCTGAGGCGCTGCATGGCGATCTTGTCCTTGGACAGGTCCACGCCGTCCTTGCTCTTGACCTGCTTGACCAGCCACTCGACGACGCGGGCGTCCCAGTCGTCGCCGCCCAGGCGGTTGTCACCGTTGGTGGCGCGCACCTGGATGGTGGAGAAGCCGTCCTCGTCCCTGCCGACCTCGAGCAGGGAGACGTCGAAGGTACCGCCACCGAGGTCGAAGACGAGGATGAGCTCGTCCTCCTTGCCCTTGTCCAGGCCGTAGGCCAGGGCCGCGGCGGTGGGCTCGTTGACGATGCGGTCCACGGTCAGGCCCGCGATGGTACCGGCCTCCTTGGTGGCCTGACGCTCGGCGTCGTTGAAGCAGGCCGGGACGGTGATGACCGCGTTGGTGACGGACTCACCCAGGTAGGCCTCGGCGTCGGCCTTGAGCCGCCAGGATGCGGGCGCTGATCTCCTGGGCGGTGTACTTCTGTCGTCGATCTCGACGGACCAGTCGGTGCCCATGTGGCGCTTGACCGAGGAGATGGTGCGGTCGACGTTGGTGACCGCCTGGCGCTTGGCGATCTCGCCGACGAGGATCTCGCCGGACTTGAGAACGCTTGGACGACGGACGGGGTGGTGCAGCCGCCTTCGGCGTTGAGGGGATGATGGTGGGCTCGCCACCCTCGAGGACAGCGATAGCAGAGTTGGTGGTACCCAGGTCGATACCGACAGCGCGTGCCATGTGGTGTGCTCCCTTGTGCTTGCTTGGTTGATGTCTGCAGTGAGGGGCTGGAGGTCCGGCGCCCTCAGGTTGAGTCGTATGCACTCAGGATCAGGATTGAGTCAGGCTCTGTCAACTTGACTGCATACAACCTTGAGTCTGACTGGCTCAACCTTGGCTGGCCGCAGTCCATTCCCGGACTTGATAGTGACCTATGACACACGGCATCGCAAGCCACCGGCCGCGTGAAGCACCCGCTCACGGCAGCGCGGCGAACGGTTCCAGCCTACGCCAGAGCAGCACACCCACCGGCCGCACACCGGGAACTGCGATACCCGGCGAGGGACTGCGATTTCCCTGCAGATGACTGAGGTCCCACCCGCGAGTTCTGTGGGAGAACGCAGTCCTCGTCCGATAGTACGTTCGCGATCAGCCCACCCAGCCCCGCACACTGCCGAAAGTGTCATGATTGACGACTTTTCAGAGTCAACCAGCCTGGCACGCATGAGCACCCCCGCTCGACACCGATGTCAGCCAACACATCTGCGGCATCCGCACGCTCACCGGGCGGTCAAACCTGCGGCAACCACCAGCGCTACCCCGGGAGCACACCCCTCGACCACACAACACATCACAAGTTACCTTGGATCTGTGGACGATCCGATCATTGCCAGATCGGCGCTGAAGCACGGCCTGAGCGAGGCTGACATCCTTGATGCCATCAGAGGTGCTCGGGACGCTGGGATCTCCTGGGCAGCTATTGGAAATATGGTCGGAACCTCCGGTGAGGCCGCCCGTCAGCGCTATCAGCCACTCGTGGCTTGAGGACGATCCGACCACGTCGGAAGCGACAGGCCTGCGCCGATGCGGAGGCATTCGGCAGCCCGGTAGCCTGGCACGCATGAGCACCCCGCCACCGGAAGGCCTGCCCCATCCCGAGGACGTCTTCGATCATCTGCGTCGCGAGGACGGCGAGCACGTGGGCTATATCGAGATGAGTGAGGACGGTCGGTTCATCCCCTACGACCGGTTGTGGGTCCGCAGAGGCGAGGAGATGGATCTCGACGAGGCCGAGGCGGTCCTGGATGCGATCGGCCTGCGGCTTCTGGCGGAGGACTGGCTCCTGGAGGAGGAGGATCCGCAGACGGGCGAGGAGAGCTGGGCACGGGTCAGGATTCGCGAGATCCACCGGGATCGCGTCATCGTTGCCAGGGCGATGGAGGACCTGTCGGCCACCGGCATCGCCAAGTCCGTGGACCTCATTGGCGCCATCGAACTGCCTCTTCCGACGACTCGGCTGCGCTCAGCCTCTGAGCGCAGCCAGGACTGGTGAGGAACGTGGCGGGGAAGACCCCCTCATGCGACGCCGGAACGCCTGACGGCAGGCCCCCGCTCAAGCCCCCTGCTCGGCCTCGGGGGCGACCATGACGTGGTCGCCGTCGGGCACGATCTCGCACCCGCAGCCCGTAGACCTCGGCGAGGGATGTCGGGCTGAAGCACCTCGGCGGGCGGCCTCGGCGAGGATCGTCCCGCCCGCGAGGGATGGCGAGGCGGTCGCAAAGCGGGCCGCCAGATTGAGGTCGTGCAGCGCGACGACGGCGAGGCGCCCGGGTGTCCCGGTGACAGATCCGCCGCACGTGGGAGAGCACCGAGACCTGGCGGCGCAGGTCGAGGGCGGAGGTGGGCTCGTCGAGCAGGATGAGCCCGGGCTCGCGCACGAGCGTCTGGGCCAGGGCGATGAGCCCTGGCGCTGGCCGCCGGAGAGCCTGGCCCAGTGGGCGGTCGGCCAGCCCGGCCACCCCGGTCTCGTCCAGGCATTCCAGGCCAGGTCGATGTCGGCCCGGCTCGTGTGCCAGGTCATCCCGCGCCGCGAGGCGGTGAGCACCGACTCCAGGGCGGTCAGGGCGGCGTCGCCGGGCAGGCCCTGCGGCATGTAGCCGATCATGCCGCGCAGGTCGTGGCCCCGGCGCCCCTCGAAGGTCACCTCCCCCAGGTAGCGGCGCAGCTGGGCCACGCAGGTGACCAGGGTGGACTTGCCGGCGCCGTTGGGGCCGAGCAGCCCCACCGTCTGGCCCTGTCTCCCAGGTGGCGTCGACACCCTTGAGGACGGCCCGCCTGCCGTAGGAGAAGGTGAGGTTGTCCAGTGTCAGGCTCATGAACCGCTCCTGACCACCGAACGCTGGTGTCCGAAGATGATGGTGAGGAACACCGGCACACCCACCAGGGCGGTCAGGATGCCGACCGGCACCGCGACACCCGGCACGATGACCTGGCTGGCGGCGTGGGCGGCGGTCAGCAGGGTGGCGCCGCACAGGATGGAGGCGGGCACGAGGAAACGCTGGTCCTCCCCACCAGGGCCGCGGGCCATGTGCGGTCCCACGAGTCCCACGAGATCCGATGATCCCCACGAAGGCCACGGACAGGGCGGCCAGCAGCGAGACCCCGACCAGGGTCCACGCGCGCAGGCGCGCCACGTTGATGCCCATGGCCGCGGCGCGCGCCTCCCCCAGGGTGATGGCGGTCAGCCGCCAGCCGTTGACCCAGAAGACGGGCGTGGCCACGAGCAGGGCCACCGAGACGGTGGCCACGGCCGGCCAGGTGGCGCGCATGAGGGTTTTCCATCGACCAGAAGACGATCTGCTGCAGGCCTCGGTGGAGGCCCGGTACTGCACGAGCGCCAGGAGCGCCTGGCAACTGAAGACCAGGGCGATGCAGCAGGATCGTCATCTCCTTGGTCACCGAGGGCAGCCTCGAGGACCATCGCGATGGTGAGGGAGGCCGCCAGTCCCGCCGTCATCGCCACGATCGGCAGAGTGGCGCCGGTGGCCACAGGGCAGCACGAGGCCCGTGACGATGGCGCGCGCCGCCCCCAGGGCGGAGGCCGCCGAGATCCCCAGGGTGAAGGGCTCGGCCAGCGGGTTGTCGAGGATCGTCTGCATCTGCACGCCGGCCAGGGACAGCGCCCCGCCCACCAGGACCGCCAGGAGCGCCGGTGGCAGGCGCAGGTTGATGACGATGTTGGCGACCCACGGGTCGTAGTCGGCGTAGAGGAGGGAGCCGAGCACCTGGGCCGGGCTGAACCCCAGCGGCCCCACCATGAGGGCCACGAGGAAGACGACCAGGAGCAGGGTGGCCAGCCCCATCAGCATCGCAAGACGCCGCACGGTTCGACGGCGGTAGGCGGCGTAGGCCGACGCCGCCGTGTCCGTGGGCGCACCGGCCCGCCCGTCAGCCTTCGTCACCGACGCCGCACCGCCCGGTACCTGAGCGGTATCGGACTGGTGCGCTGCGACGTCGTCGGAAGGAGCCGTGACGTTGGAGGCTCCCATCAGATGGCGGCGAAGAAGACGCCCTCGGCCTTCCAGGGCATGTACTGCTCGTGGAAGTCCTTCCAGACCTTGGCTGGGTCGATGTCGGAGAAGGCCTCGGGGTTCTCGCCACTTGGCGAAGGTGAGGTAGGCGATGAAGTTGTAGGGGGCGTCGTAGAACTGGTGGTAGATGCCGTAGACGTGCCGGTCGGTGAAGGCCTGGATCTTGTCGTAGCCGGGCTGGTTCTTCACCTGCTCCAGGCTGGCCTTGGCGGAGGCCTCGTCGGCCTTGTAACCGAGGTGGACATGGTTGGTCTGGGCGGTGTCCTTGATCTTCTGCTGCTGCCACTCGCCGCCGGTGGCGATGATGTTCTTGGGGTTGGAGGCGATGACCTGCTCGGGGGTGAGCACGCCCTCCTCGCCGGACAGGAGGCTGTCGGCGATGTTGGTGCCGCCGGTGGCGGTGACGATCGCGCCGAGGTTCGCGGTGGAGTAGGTGGGAGCCCGGGTCGTTGACGCCCGGGCCGCGCCACAGGAAAGTGGTGGGCTTGGAGGTCAGGGACTTCACCTTCGCCACGATGGGGTCGACCTGCTTCTTGTAGAACGCGACGAAGGCCTCGGCCTCCTTGCGCTTGTCGAAGATGGCGCCCATGAGGGTGACCGAGGGGACGGTGTTCTTGACCGGGTCGCGGCGGAAGTCGGTGACGACGTAGGTGATCTTCTGGCCGTCCAGCTTCTCGAGGTAGCCCTTCTCCTTGGCGGAGTTGTAGGCGTCCAGAGTCATGACGAAGACGTCGGGCTTGTGGCTCACCAGGGTCTCGATGGGCAGGCCGTCCTTGGCGATGTTGCCGATCTTCGGCGCCTCGGCGGCCTTTAGGGGCGACGGAGAGGACCTTCTCGTGAAGTCGGGGGCGGCCTTCTGAAGGTCCTCGCCCCAGGCGACCACCTTGTCAACGGGGTTGGTCTTGTTGAGGAAGGCCAGGGAGTAGACGTGGCGGGACTCGCTCAGGACGATTCTCTTGGGCTGGGCGCTGAAGGTGACCTTGCGGCCGACGATGTCGGTGACCTCGAAACCGCCGTTGCTGGAGGCGCCCGAGGAGGCGCCGGCACTGGAGCCCCTTGCCGGCGCGGGAGGCGACTCCACAGGCTGGCGAGGACGGCGGGTGAGCGGGAGGGCCATGAGCAGAGTACGACGGCGCATAGAAGTCCTTCGGTGACGGGCGAACGGAGACGAATCACCCAGAACCTTAGGGCAACCTCAGTTAATTTGCCAAGTTAGTCGATCTAATTTTAGTAAGGTCGAACAACTGACATGGGGGACACATGGAGGTTGGCACAGTGGCGCCGACAGCGACGAGCCTCGAAGGCCCTGTGAGGCTGCTACGGCGCGAGCGCGTGAACGACTATGACGGCGAGCAGCGCGGCGACCGAAGGGAGGTACTTGCGCGGGTGACGCATGACGTCACGCTCGGACTTCCAGCCCGTCAGCGGCCGGTAGACCTCCAGGAGGACCGCCGTCGTCGCCCCGGCGAGTGAGGCTGCCACTCCGGCTGCAACCGCCTCCGCAAGGCCGCCTCCGAGCCAGACGATCAGTGCGCCCACCAGACAGGTGCGGACGTCGCGTACAACAGTGTGAGGTCTCTGGCGTAGGCCATGAAGACCCGCCTCGATCCGGGCGCGGCCAGCACCACCGCGCAAGTGCTGGGATAGCGGGAGAAGTAGGCGTTCAACGGCGTGTTGGTGACGATGAGCGCCATGGGCAGCGAGACCGTCAGACCGCGGCGGGCCATGGTGTAGGTGAAGAAGAGGCTAACGACGAGCATCACGAGGGTATTGACCTGCGTGGTGCGCACGGTGGCCAGCCTCGCCCAGGACCAGGCTGCGGCGGCCACCCCGGACGGTTCCCACCTGTGTGCGGCGCGCTCGCAGATCTCGGGAACGCGCCATCGCAGTCAGAGCGCAGGCCACAAAGAGGAGGGCCGAGGCCGCGGGCGCGAGCCACCAGAGGAGTGTCCCGACGACGAGAGCCCCAACGGCCGTCCAGCGCAGCCAGATCCTCTCCCCGCCCACAGGATCAGCCCCAGTGCCCCTGGCCCCCAGCCCGACGGCGACCATCTCCACGGCCGTCGTCGCAGTAATGCCCATTCCGGGACTCCGGCCACTTCCCTCCGCCACCGGCGAGCAGGACGAACAGGACGATGGGGCACGACCGCCTCCAGCAGGACGACGGCGTTGACCACGAGGGCAGGTGGCCCGGGCGAGGCTCGTCGCGCCGGAGAGGGAAGCGGGCCAGGTCGTCCCAGCGCCCGGAGCCGATCCAGGTCGAGGCGATGGTGGCCGTCAGGCCGACGGCGGCCATGACCAGTCCGGTGACCGCGACGCGCGGGTTGACGCGGAGGTCGGTCGACGCCCCGAACCAGGTGGCCCGGGGCGCACAGAATGGCGGCGCCCAGGACGCTCTGGCGCCCCACGAACTGCCCCGTCACCGCCTTCAGGGCGGCTCGGCTAACTGACCAGCGCCGCCACGGCATCGGAGTCCTCGGGGGTGGTGAAAGGACCGGTCATCCGGCCGGCGGAGAGCACGTAGAGGGCGCCGGGTGCAGCGGGTGAAGGACTCGGCGATGTGGGAGCCCGAGCAGAATCGAGCGGCCGGATGCGGCGGCGTCGTTGATGCTGCGGTACAGGAACTCGGTGGCGGTGAAGTCGAGGAAGTCGACGGGCCTCGTCCAGGAAGAGGAGGGGCGCGGTCAGGTAGAAGGCGGCGATGAGGTTGGCCTTCTTGCGTGAGCCGCTGGAGAGCCGGGAGAAGGAGGTGGTCCGGTAGCGACCGTAGTCGAATCCCTCGATCAGCTCCTCGAGGCGGCCGCGGTCCGGGCGCAGGCGGTAGGCGTGCTCGAGGAAGCCGATGAAGGCATCCAGGTTCCAGGTGGGGAAGGAGGAGTCGTCGGCGAGGCTGAGGTAGCGGGCGGCCTTGAAGTGCTCGTCGCCAGGGTGCACGTCCCGGCCCCGGTAACGCAGGACTCCGAGCCGCGCTCCGCGGTGGACGTCGCACAGGGAGGTGAGCATCGTGGTCTTGCCGGCGCCGTTGAGGCCGATGAGGCCCACGGCCTCGCCGGCCTCGAGGGTGAAGGAGACGTCGGTGAGGACCGGGCGATCGCGCTCGTACCAGGCGGACAGGCCCTCGACCTCGAGGAGGTGGGGCCGGGGCATCGCCGACGGCGCTCATGAGAGCTCGGAGGAGTCCGGTCGTCGCGGTCATCATCCCTGCCGCCGACGAATGGACGAATCAGCAGATACAGGAAGATCGCCGCAACAGCGATGGCGATGACCATGGCCGGCGTGTCTCCCCGACGGAAGGAGGCGACGGCCACCAGAATATTGATTACCACGATGGCAATGCGGAAAGTGCGCTGAGTCCGTCCCGTCAACACGGTTGCCTCCTTCTTCGCAGATTCTCACGGCGGGGAACCGGCTACTTGCCCCCATCACTGTACGCCCGGGCCGGATCTCAGGGATGCGCCTCAGGGACAATCTTGACGCAAGGTTCTCACCTTCCAGAAGTATTGACACCCGACGCGGAGCCATTCTCCGACGTCGTTCCAACCGGTTCTTGGACCAACCGGCGCGATGTCGAAGGGCTGCGGCATGGCGGGGACGCCTTGGCCCTGCGCTCGGGTGGCCCTCCGCCCGCCACGACTTCACAGGAGGCCCACAAGGTCAACCTACGCCTGGCACACACGGCGCCGACACGGTTGAGTCATGCACAGCTCCGACATCCCTCAACCCGACCGAGCCGCCCCCAGTCCGGCCAGGACCACCAGTCCGGCCGGCGCGACCGCTCCTCGAAGTCCAGCAAGCACCCGCGCCGCCGCTTCCTCCTGGGCGGCGCCGCCGTCCTGGGACTGGCTGCCACCGGTACCAGCGCCTGGGCGCTCAACCGCTTCGTCATCGACCATGTGGAGGTCGGCGACGTCACCGCCCTGGAGGCCAAGGCGCAGAACGCGGCCGGCTCCTCGGCGACCCCGGCCACCAACGTGACAGGTCGGGGACGACTCCTACCCTCATCCAACACGAGCATCGAGATTCAGCGGGTCTCCACCGGCTCGGGCAGCGACACCGTCACCTACTACGTGGCCGACGTCAGCTCACCAACGCCACCGACCTGCGCAGTGCCTTCGCCAACAACTCCTACGGCACCAACATCGTTGCCAAGCCCAGCACGATGGCCTCCGAGCACGACGCCGTCCTGGCCATCAACGGCGACTACTACGGCTTCCGCAGCGACGGCATCCTCATCCGCAACGGCGTCATCTACCGCGACAGCGGCACGCGCGACGGCATGGCCTTCTACAGCGACGGGCGCGTGGAGGTCTCACGACGAGACCACCACCAAGGCCCAGACGCTTCTGGACGCGGGCGTGTGGAACACGCTGTCCTTCGGGCCGGCGCTGGTCAACAACTCAAGGTGCTCTCCGGCATCGACCAGGTCGAGGTGGACACCAACGTCGGCAACCACTCCATCCAGGGCCAGCAGCCGCGCACCGCCGTGGGGTGGGTGGAGAAGAACCACCTCAAGCTCGTCGTCGTCGATGGCCGCAGCGAGGGCTACTCGCGCGGCGTGACCATGACCGAGCTCGCCCAGATCATGGCCGACCTGGGGTGCGCCTGCGCCTACAACATCGACGGCGGCGGCTCGTCGGCCATGTACTTCAACGGCTCGATCATCAACCAGCCCTCCAACGGGGGCGAGCGCGACACCTCCGACATCCTCTACATCGCGAACGGATCCTGAGATGAGCAGCACCGACACTAGTCCTTCAGACCTCGCCGCGGGTGCTGCCGCGGGTCATCGCCCCCGCGAACCGGACCTCCGTCAACCGGATCGGCGGGCAACCGGACCGCGCCGCGGGTCGGTGGTGCACCCATCCCCGGGCGACGGTGACGCTCGTGGTTCTCATCCCGGCCTACAAGCCCGATGAGCGCCTGGCCGCGCTCGTGGCCCGCCTGCGTGGGGCGCGTCGGGACTGCGCGGTGCTGGTCGTCGACGACGGCTCGGGGCCGCAGTACGCCCCTTCTTCTCCGCCGCCCGCGCCCGGGGCGCCCAGGTGGTCAGCCTACCCGGTCAACCAGGGCAAGGGGTCAGGGCGCTGCGCACGGGCCTGGCTCACGCGGCCGCCACCTGGCCCGACGCGGACGTGGTGTGCGCCGACGCCGACGGGCAGCACACGCCGTCGGACATCGAGGCCGTGGCCGCGAGGGTGCGCGAGACCGGGCACATGACCCTGGGGGTACGGCGCTTCACCGGGCCGGTGCCGCTGCGCAGCCGGATCGGCAACGATGTGACCGCCCTGCTGTTCCGAGGCGCGACCGGCTGGAGGCTGTCCGATACCCAGACGGGCCTGCGCGGCTACCCCGCCGGGCGCCTGGCCTGGCTGCAGAAGGTTCCGGAGACCGCTACGAGTACGAGCTCTCCGCCCTGCTGCGCGCCCACGAGCTGGGGCTGGTGGTGGAGCAGGTGGAGATCGCCACGGTCTACGAGCCGGGCAACACCTCCTCCCACTTCCGCCCGCTGCAGGACTCGGCGCGGATCTATGCTCCGCTGCTGCGGTTCATGGGGGACGTCGCTGGCGAGCTTCGGGATCGACTGGCTGGGCGTCATGGTCATCTTCGCGATGACCGGCAACCTGCTGGCGGCGGTCGTGGGGGCGCGACTGATCTCCGGGACGGCGAACTTCTTCATGAATCGCCGCATCTTCCGGGCGCGGCGCGGCACCGTGGTGCGCACGGCGGTGCGCTACGGGGTCCTGGCGCTGAGCCTGCTGGCGGCCAGCTACCTGTTGCTCAAGGCGCTCACCACGATCGGGATCCCGCTGGGGATCGCCAAGGTTATCGGCGATGGAGCCATCTACGTGGCCAGCTATGTGGCGCAGCGCCGGCTGGTCTTCACGGGAGCGGGGATGAGATCAGCCCGCCGGGGACCCGGCGGGAGGCTCTCGGATAGCCGTGTCCCCAGAGGCGATGTGCCGGCGTCGTCCCCGAGGGCACGGCATCGCCGCCCTCTCGATCGCACCCCGCTGACGGTTTCCGCGCAGCACCGTCAACAAGCCGCACTTAAGCACAACGGCGACGGCTCTTGAGCAGATTTTGTCCGTATGGGACGACTTTGAATGCCCCAATCGCCGGAACTCAACTACCCAAAACACCCTGACCTGCACAAACACAATGCTGTTTGTGCGAGTGAGCCGTCAAAGTCGTCCCATATGGACACTTTTCAGCCGAAGACGCCACTCGCCCTCAAGCAGAGTCGCGGGCAGCAGCCCTTACCGGGCGCTGACGAGACCGGACTCGTAGGCGGCGATGACGAGCTGGGCCCGGTCGCGAGCACCGAGGCGGGGCCAGGAGTGCGGTGATGTGGCTGCGGCAGGGTGGCCCGGGTGATACCGAGCCTCGGCCTCGATCTCACTGTTGGACAGGCCCTGGGCGATGAGCAGAAGGACCTCACGCTGGCGGGGGCGTGAGGTCCTCGACGATCACCGGCCCAGGAACTACGGGAGGCGCCAGCCGATGCTGTGCGTGGCATGCAGTCCATAAGACGGGCCAGCACCTGGGGGCTGAGCAGCGACTGTCCCTCGTGGACGGTGCGCACGGCGTCGACGAGAGTCTGCGGGGCGGCGTCCTTGAGCAGGAATCCGCAGGCGCCGGCGCGCAGCGCACCCAGGACGTAGTCGTCGATCTCGAACATGGTGAGGATGAGGACGCGCGTGGCCGCGAGCGTCGGGATCGGCGCAGATCCGACTGGTGGCCTCGATGCCGGTCAGGCCCGGGCATCTGGATGTCCATGAGGACGACGTCGGGGCGCAGCTCGGCGGCCAGGGCGACCGCGCGGGAGCCGTCCTCGGCCAGGCCGACGACACTCATGCCGGGTTCGGCCTCGAGCAGGGCGGCCAGGGTGGTGCGCAGGAGGGCCTGGTCCTCGGCGATGAGGACCCGGATGGAAGGCCTTCCGGCCCGGGAACGGCCTCAGTCATGGGGCCTCCCGTGGGGTTCGACGGGCAGCGTCGCCTCGATGGCGAAGCCGGGGGCGTCGGCGCGGGGGCCTGCGGTCAGGGGTTCCGCCGAGCGGGTCAGGCGCTCGTGAAGTCCGCGCAGTCCCTGCCCCGCCCCGGGGTGGGGCTCCCATTCGGGGACCGGGCCCGTCGTCGACGATGGCGATGCGCAGCCGTCCCGGCTCCTGTCGGAGGTGACGCGGGCGCGCGTGGGGCCGGCGTGGCGGGCGGTGTTGGCCAGGGCCTCGGCCACAACCCGGACAGTGGCTTGAGTCGTCGGAGCCGGGAGGCTGTCGGTCAGTGTCGCCGGCTTGGTCGACGTCCGCGTCTGCGCCGGGTACGCATCGACGTCGAGATCGACGGCGACGCCAGATGCGGCGGGCCTTGCCGATCGGCTCCCAGGAGGCTCTCGGCGAGGCTGCTGATGAGTAGCGGCTTCGCGCGGAAGCGGTGCGTCGCCCACAGCTCCCGCAGGGACCGTCGCCACTGCCCCGGGCGTCGGGGACGTGTGCTCGTCGCGCAGGACGGAGAGCATGCGCCGCAGTGCGTCGGTCGCCTCACGGGAGGCGGTCTCGACGTCGTCGAGTGCGGTCCGCAGCCCGTCGGAGGTGGTCTCGAGGCGCTGGGCCACGGCGCAGCGCACGGTGATGGCGCCGAGGTTGCCGGAGACGGCGTCGTGCAGCTCACGGGCGATGACGAGGCGGTCCTCGGCGACGGCGCGCGCGGCGGTCTCCTGCGCCAAGCGCCGTTCGTAGGCACGCTGGTCGCGCCGTCGCAGCCACAGGGAGGCGACGACGAGCCCGGCCATGACGAGCAGCAGCGTCATCTGGCCGCGCCGAGAAGGAGCCGGGGAGAAGCCGACCATGGTGCCCAGGCCGAAGACAACCACGGTCAGCCCGGTGATGGCGCGCCCGAGCGGCGAGTGGCGCGGTGGGACATCGGGGGCAGGCACGCGGCCAGTCTAGGAAGGCGGCCCGGGCGCTTCATCGAACCAGGGTCTGACGGACCTGGGTCTGAGGCGGTGGAACCATCTCGGCTGGGCGGCCGATGCGCGCTGCCGCTCGGCGCGCTGGAGTTGGCCCATGATCAGTATTGAGAACCTCGTCAAGCGGCACGGGGAGCGGGAGGTGCTTCACGGCGTGAGCCTGGAGGCCCGTCCGGGCCGCGTCACCGGATTCGTGGGCCCCAACGGCGCCGGGAAGTCCTCGACCCTGCGGTGCCTGCTGGGGCTGGACCGGGCCGACGGCGGGCGGACGCTCATCGGTGGGCACCCCTACCGCGAGCTGCGCGAGCCGCTGCGCACGGTGGGGGCGGTGCTCGACGGCTCGGGCGCGCACCCCTCGCGCACGGCCCGCGGTCACCTGGGTTGGGTGGCCTCGGGCGCGGGAATCAGTCGGCGCCGGGTGGCCGAGGTACTCGACGTCGTCGGGCTGAGTGATGCGGCCGGGCGGCGGGTGCGCACCTTCTCCCTGGGGAATGGGACAGCGCCTGGGGCTGGCGACGGCGCTGCTGGGCGACCCGGAGGTGCTGGTCCTCGACGAGGCCGGTCAACGGCCTGGACCCGGAGGGATCCGGTGGATCCGCACGCTGCTTCGGCAGCGGGCCGACGCCGGGGCACGGTCCCTGCTGTCCAGTCATGTTCTGGCCGAGTTTGGGCGAGGGTGGCCGACGACGTCGTTGTCATCGCCGGCGGGCGGGTGCGGGCCGCCGGACGCTGGAGGATGTCGCGGCGGGTCACGCAAACCTGGAGGATGCCTTCTTCTCGCTGACTGCCCCTGACTGGGGACAGGGTCGAGGGTCGGGGCCGGCAGGGCCGGAGCGCGAGGAAGGGGGCCGTTCATGAGCGCGGCGACGGCGCTGGTGCGCTCCCTCAAGGCGGAGGTGCGCAAGACGGTGGGCCTGCCGGGGGCCCTGGCTGGGGGGCGGCGCTGGCTATCGTCCTGCCGCTCCTGATCGAGTACTACACGGATCATGACCTGGCGGCACGGCTGGCGGCCGGCGACCCGGATGCGCCTGCGCAGCTGGGCAATGTCGGCATCATCGGGCTGTACGTGGGGACGACGGGGATCGTGGTGCTGGCGGTGAGTGTTGTAGTCAGTGAGTACGCGAGTGATCCGCGCACGAGCGGGGCCTCAGCGCTCCGCGACAGGGTGACGACGACGATGCTGGTACAGCCGCGGCGCGTGGGCGTCGGTGGTCGCGAAAGCTACTCGTGGTGCTGGGGTGCTGCGACGGTGCTGCTGGCGGTGGCGTGGGCGGCGACCTTCTCCCTGTGCCGGCACCTGCTGGGGTCAGAGCGTGCCCTTCGAGCCGGTGCCGTGGTGGATGCTGGCGGGGCTCCTGACGTGGTGGGTGTTCTCGGCGATGGCGTCGATGGCACTGGCGATGGCGACACGCAGCGCGCTGGTGTCGATGACGGTCCTCGTCGCGATGTCGACGATGCTCTCGCCGGGGGTGCTGCTCATTAAGTCCACCGATGCGGCCCGGTTCCTGCCGGATACGGCGGCGGTGCGGCTCATTGCGAACCCGACGACGCTCAACTACGACCGGCTCGTCGAGGCTGCTGTCGATCCCTGATGGCGGCCTCCGTCTGCGCGGCGTGGGCGGGCGGGTGCGCGGCGGTGTGCTGCTGGGTGTGGATGAGGCGGGACGCATGAGCGGAGCCGGTGCAGACCAGCAGGGTGAGGGCCACCGCAGGGGCGATGACAGCCTGGGGGCGGGCACTGCACGCGGAGACTGCTGAAGGTGGTGACGCTGCCGGCGATGTGGTGGTCGGCGGCGGTGGCGGGCGCGGCTGCGGTCGCCACGAGTCATGTCGGTCCCGCAGAACGTGGTGGATGGGCGGGACTTTTTGGATTCGAGGAGATCGCTCCGATGTGGACGCTGGCGGTGCAGATCGGCTTCGTGGCGGCCGGTGTGGCCGCGGCGGGTGCTGAGCATTCCACGGCGCAGGGCGTGACGAGTCTGCTGGTGACACCGGCGCGAGGACGGCTGGCGGCGGCACGGCTCATGGTGCTGACCGGTACGGGACTGGTGGCGGCGAGCGTCTTGGTCGGGGCGAGCCTGGCCGCGTGCCCGACGATCTCGACGGCGGCGTTGTGGGCCGGCGGAAGGACCGTGGCCTGGTTGACGGCAGTACTGCTGCTGGCGGCCGGGCTCGGTGCGGCGCTGCGCAGCGTCATCGGTGCGTCCACGGCGGCCGTGGTGCTGGTGATTCCTGGCACCGCAGCTGGCCGTGTTCCTGGGCGACGCCGCCCGCCGGCTCCCGGGCCAGGCGGCCCAGATCTGGCTGACGGCGGACGCATCGCGGGCGGACGTCACCTCTGCCGGACTCATCATCCTGGCCTGGACGACGGCCGCTCAGATGGCCGGCATCGTCCGGCTGGTGCGGGCGGATGGGTAAACGGGAGAACAACCGCTCGGACAAAAACTCTCATTAGTCACGCCACATCGAAGAAGCAGTTCTACGATCCGCTCATGGATACATCGTCGTTCCTCCCCGCCAAGTCCAGGCAGAGGCGGTCGCGAGGGACTTACGCCGCCGCGCAGGCTCCAGCGAGCCGTTAGGTCACGGCAGCAAGGAGAAGAAGTCGGTACTGACTAAGACTGCCGAGCGCCTCTCGCTCGATGTTGACGAGAGCGCACCGAAGGACGTACTTGCACGTCAGATACTCGAAGCGCTCGACCAAGCATGGGATCGTTCCTTCTCCTCAACGGAGCAAAACCATCACCTTGCGAGGGCTCAACGCCATCCTGGCTGCGACTGAGGCTGAAATCTTCAGCGTCGGGACGGTACGGGGAGATGCGTGGAGTCATCCCGACATTGCCTGACTGGTTCGCTCCCGCACGCGACAAACTCGAGGCGGTTCGGCGTATCTCCTCGATCACAGGCGGACGTCCGCAGGATCTGGGACCGGGAAGCAAGGAGAGGAAGTCGGTGCTGACGGACCTCGTTGACAACCTCGGCCTACCTCTCGACTCCCGACTGACGAAGACCAAAGGCTCGCCGAAGCCATCGCTGCAGCGCGTTGACATGCCCTGGAACGACTCGTGTTGGTCCTCTGGTCAGACCGTCACACTCAATGGGCTCAACGCTGTTCTTGCAGGGAGCTGAACAGCGGGTGCTCCACGAGCCACGGCACTAAGTTGATCCGTCTGCAGCAGGAGGCTCGGTTACTCGTTGCAGCGCTGGCAGCATCCTGCCCACCTCACTGGGACGGGAGGGCATGCGTCCAGGAGATGCTGAAGAGCGAGTACAGCAAGGCAAGAGGAACAGAATGGGCGGGCTGGTGACTTCGAGTTCGTGGGTCTCCTGTCTCATCAACGCCTACGGCGGAGGGGCCGATCCGCATCGGCGCTACCGAGTTTGACTACGCCCGCAACTCGTAGGACCTCAAGACCCATGGGCAGGAGAACTTGCTCCCTGAAAAGTGTCTGGCGAGGCATTGCTCAGCGACCACGAGTCCATCCAGCGGTGCGTTGACGAGCGTGGTTCGATCGGCTTCGATCCCTGTCCGGAGCCTCATCGCTGACGGCTCTACATCGAGTTCGACGCCTGGCACCGGAAGATGCGAGGCGCCTCCGAATCGAGGTCCCCGCGTCCTCGGCGGCTCAAGGTCTCTCGCACCCCTGTCACGTTGCAGGCGTACGTCTTCCAGGGAACCGCCGAGGTCGAACAAGCGCTCTGCCGATGGTGTGCTGCAGGTGTTCGAGACAGGACACCAGCCGAGCGGCAAGCCGAGGAGGCCGAAAGTCTGGATCTGGTGCTCCGCAAGGCTCAGGAGGCGGGGATTGTGATGGCACAGCATGACTTCGCAGCGTGAGCCCAAGCTCACGGTGAACAGAGCTTCCCTTCAGCTCGAACATGTGTTTAGCTTGGCTCATGACCGAGAAGTTCACCTACACCGACCTCTTCGCAGGGATCGGCGGCTTCCACGCTGCTCTGTCCGGGATGGGTGGCCGGTGCACCTACGCGGTCGAGATCGACAAGGACGCAGCCCGCATCTACGAGCAGAACTGGGGCATCGACGCCCTCGGTGACATCACGGTCGACGCCAACGACGACGGCGTGTCCGACAGGATCCAGCCCCATGACATCCTTGCCGCGGGGTTCCCATGCCAGCCCTTCTCCAAGTCCGGCGCCCAAGCTGGGATGCTGGACGAGGTGCGGGGCACGCTCTACTTCAACATCCTCAAAATCGTCCAGGAACGTCACCCCACAGTGCTTCTTCTCGAGAACGTTCGAAACCTTGCCGGACCGCGCCACGCACACGAGTGGGAGGTCATCGTCAAGTCCCTGAGGGAAGAAGGGTATCGCATCGCAGACACCCCCGCCATCCTCTCGCCGCACCAACTCGGCCCAGAGCGGGAGGGCGACCCCAGGTCAGGGAGCGAGTCTTCATCACCGCCACGTATGACCCTGAAGGTATCGAGTCGACAGCCCCCCAGCCAGTGGCGAGGCCCAGAGAGCTGTACGCCGATAAACCAGTCGACTGGAAGATAGACGACTACCTGCTCGCGCTGACGTCGAGGGCTGACGACCCTGTCGAGGACGGAGAAGCGACTGGATCAATGCTTGGGACAGAGTGGGTGAAGCGGTTCCGCGACCACACCCACTGGGAAGAAGATACCAGGGTTCCCCATCTGCGGTCGATGCCTGGCAGACGACCGAGGACCTGGAGATCCAGATCGAGGTCAGGAGAGCTCGATGACGTTCCCGCTGGAAGATGAACTTCCCTGCGCAAGAACGCGCAGGCTCTTTACCGAGAACGCAGCCTGGTGTCGAGCCTGGATGACCACCTCTGGCGTGAAGGACTTTCCGCCGTCGCGCCGTAAGCTTGAGTGGCAGGCACAGGACATCGAGTCCCTCTGGGACTGCCTCATGCACTTCCGCCCATCAGGGTCTCCGCGCGAAGCCCGCCACCCTACGTTCCGCGCTCGTCGCTATCACACAGACCAGTATCGTCGGGAAGCAGCGTCGCCGGCTGGCACCGCAGGAAGCCGCCCGCCTTCAGGGGTTCCCGGATGAGTTCTCTTTTGCCGGCCAACCCGACGCCAAGACCTACAAGCAACTGGGGAACGGCGTCAACGTAGGCGTGGTCTGGAACGTGCTCAAGATGCACTGTGACCGAGACCGCCGCATCCTGAATCGACGGCGTCCGGGCGCCGTATCCTCAACAGCAGTGGATGCCACTCCCACAAGCCCTGACGAGGCGGTCCGCAAAGCCTACTGGCGAGGTGATGTACTGCATGGCTGCACCATCGGATGATGGCGCGTCCAAACCCACTGCACGCTCCCGAACCAGCGCGAGACAAGCCCGCAGATCCAAAGGTGAGCGCTCGCTACTCCAGCCTGTTCGGCGCGACACCTCACCCGAGATGGAACTGCGGCGGGACTCTGTGGCGGATGGGACTGCGCTATCGAGTGCAGTACAAAGTTCCGGGGATTCCGCGCCGCAAGGTCGACATTGCCTTCCCTGGGAAGAAGGTGGCGGTACAGGTAGACGGATGTTTCTGGCACGGCTGCCCTGAGCACGGGACCATGCCCGGCCGAAACTCCGAGTGGTGGCAGTGGAAGATCGCGAAGAACCAGGCCCGCGACCGCGACACCGACGAAAAGCTCGGCGCCCTTGGGTGGACGGTCATCCACGTCTGGGAACACGAGAACTCTGACGAGTGCAGCGACTCACTGGCCGCTCAGTTGCCACAGTGACTAAGAATCATCAGAAATCCTCTGAAGCGCGGGCCGAGTAGATATAGCCAGTGGCGAGGTTCCAGACAGGGCCATCTGTTTAGAACCCCGCCGTACTACTTGTCATGACGGCATGAATTGGGACCAGAGTCAGTCACCAGCCCGGTTGCCTGAGGCGGCGTCGGTGAAGTCCTGCCCGTCGCAGCGCACTGCTCGTCTGCATGGCACGCGGGACTCGAGGACTCCGCGGGCTCCCGTCTACAGGTAGTTGACCTCCGCTCACATCGCACCACCTCAACCCGCATAATGTGAGCAAACATCACATGTCTCAAACACGGCCCCATCGGCGACTCCAACCCGATGTGCTTCGTTCGCGACGCCTGAACGTTGCAGACGAAAGCGCATGCAAATGAATGGAAGACTCTCACGCCGCATGTTCTGAGACGGCGGGCGTCGACGAGAGCCTACTTAATCTCACAGGCGATGCCATCCTTGTCTCGATCCAGCCCAGGCCGATAGCCAGGTTCACCTCGGTACAACGGTGCGCACCCGCAGCCCGCGCCGCCGTGCAGTTGTCATAGTAGGGTGATCTCCTGCTTCGGCTCCGGAGCAGAGCGAGAGCCGCCCGCACCACCGCCCGCCTGAGTCTCCTCTTCTGTCGTCGGCTCGGGCTCTGATGTTGGCTCAGACTCACCGTCAGAGGCTGTATCGAGGCTCGAGGTCGGGGCCTGCGTCGTCGGGCTAGGCGACGGCGTGGGGAGTGGGACTCGGCGTCGGGGTCGGAGTGGGGGACGGAGTCAGGGATGAGTGACGGCGACGGCGACGCCGAAGCAATCACCGTCGGCGAGGAGCAGGTGCCGGCGAGTCCGCATCGTCAGCCACAGACGGAACCCCGCACCCGGTCAGTACCGGCGCAGACCGCGCATGGCCAGAGCCGCAGACGACCGACCTCACCACCATCCTCTGGCGACCCGACATCAGCGCTGCCGGCCGAGCCCAGCCCGGCTCGAGCGAAACGTAAGAACAGGACGAACAGAGCAAAATTCTTCGCAGAGAGCCTCACAGGAAAAAGCGAAAAGACAATATGTTGTGCCACGTCATGCCGCATAGCACTCGACGCGACATGACCGGACACGATAGACAGAGCTTTGGAGTGGCGAGAACCGACGTTGACTCACCGCAGCAACAGACGAGGCCGCTACTTCTCGCAGGCGATTCCGTCTCCATCTCGATCCAGGTTCTTCGCCGCTATCCAGGGATCACCTCGATACAAGGGCGCCGCGCCAGCCTCTGCCTGTGCAGCGTCAGAACTCCTTCTGCGGCTCGGTTTCTGACTCGACTCTTCTGAGACTCAGGCTCAGGGGGTCGCCTCCTCCTCGGAGCCCTCCCTGAATCCCGAGCCACGCCAGAACCAGCCGCTCCAGCGGAGGAGTCCTCCGTCGAGCTCGCAGCGGGCTCCTCAGCAGGCTCTTCGGCCCAGTGTCTCCTCGGAGCCGGCGGAGTCGCCGCTACCGGCATCCCTGCTGCGACTCGGCCGGCGCAGTCGACGACGGAGCATCACTGCTGGTGCTGGCGGTGTCGTCGCAGCCGGCGAGCCCGACGCCAAGAACCAGGGCGAGGAGCACGGGAGCCGAGGTCCTCAGCAGCCCCGCCGCCTCGACGTCGAGGAAGACACTGATCGAAAACAGACGAACGGGAAAAATATGGGAGGAAATAGGGGACAAAAAGGGCGCGTTCACGAGAGCCTCGAGTCAGGAGAAGGGATGGTGGGCGGCTAGCCGATAGAATTGAAGCACTCCAGGGGCAGTAATAACTCACGCAGCCATAAAATGCAATCGCATTGATACACATTTTTCACTAGTTGCTGGGAGTAGAAATTGAAAGTGCGACTGTTTGACAATTTGTCCCTTATTTTTTTACGCTTAGTGCGCAGTCTTCCAACCCCACGACAGCCGACCACACATGCGCTCAGGCAGCTCAGCGAGGCTTAGGGAGTCGAACCGGAGTCTGACGAACCAGGGTCTGAGGGCACGCCGCTGAGGCTCAGGCCGCCGGGGCGATGTGACTCATGGGCCGAGCCGCCCGCACACTTCCGGCCATGAGCACTTCCCGCACGTCCCTCGTCCCAGCAGACGCCGACCGCCTCCGGGGCACCGGATCCTGCGCCGTCGGACCCCGCTCCGGTCTCGACTCCGACCGCGAGCACCCAGCCCCGACCGACTGAGCACCGTCGCGCTGGTCATCTTCACAAGCGTCTACGCCTTCTTCCCCCTCCACCTCGGCCACTTTCTCATCCCCGGGGACGCCGGCCCCGCAACCGGCCTCGCGCTCTACATCGCTCTCTTCGCCGTCGGCTGCGTCGCCTTCCGCCACCCCGCTGGCCCAGGGCCGCCCGTCAGGTAGCGGCCCGTAAGCGGCGGGCCGTCCTCACTCTCATCGTGGGCGGACTCGCCACCTTGGTCATCGAGATCGTCGGCGGCCTGGCGTCCTCGGCCCTGCTCAACCTCGCCGGCTTGTCCGGAGCAACCCTGCAGAATGACACCAGCGTTGGCGAAGCCACGCGGATGTTCCCGCCGATTGTCATCGTCGTCGTGCTCGGGATCGTGGGGCCGATTGTGGAGGAGATGTTCTTCCGCCAGCTCCTCATTGGGCTCATCGAGGCGTTTCGCGCCGACCTGGGTGGCTGTTGTCGTCTCCAGCGTTCTGTTCGGTGCGCTGCACATGCACTCGTTCGCGCTCTCCGAGGTACTGAGCGTCATCCCGCACGCCTTCTTCGGGCTCAGCTGCGGGCTGCTCTATGTCAAGACCGACCGCAACCTGCTCTACCCGGCGAGCATCCACTGCCTCAACAACCTCAGCGCCTTCCTGCCCCTCCTCCTGCACTGAAACGACTCCCCCGCCACCCGCCCGGCGTTACGGGAGCATAAGGCGTTTGCGCCAACACCCTCACAACAACGGCTTCGGTTTGCCTTGTCCTCAACCGCTTCACTGCGGACGGCGCCCGCCGACGCGCCGCGTCAGCACCAGAACACGAGGAGGCGGTGCACGATAGCCTAGCAATCAGGCCGAGCGCCAGGAGCGGCATTCTCATCCATACTTCCTGCCTCATTCCCTGCGGCGCTCGGCCCGGAACCTCACCCCTTCCATCAAGAAGAACGGCTACTTCTTGATCAGCCAGGCCCAGGTCCTCACAGCACGCACTCTCCGCCACCGCGCGGATCGACTCCGCGACGGAGAGCCGCTGCGAGACCTGAGCCAGAAGGTCGAGGTGAGCAAGGGCGCAGGGGTAGCAAGGCTGCCTTGTCGGGACGACCTCCGCCCAGGGAGACGGCACGTGCTTCAATCGAGGCATGGCAGTCGTCTCCCCGTTCCGGTTCCGGGCCCCGTGCCCGGCGAGGTCCGTCCTGACCGAGTCCGATGCCTCGCTGCTGTTCGGCGGGGCACGCACCGCGTATACCTTCACCGACGAGCCGGTGACCGGCGCCCAGCTGCGGGCGATCCACGACCTGGCCAAGTGGGCGCCGACGGCGGTCAACGCCCAGCCGTTGAGAGTGGTAGCCATCCAGTCGGCGGCAGCCCAGGGAGCGGCTACTGCCCTGTCTTCCCAGCGGCAATCGCGAGCAGGCCGCAGGGGCGCTCTACCCTCGTCTGCGCAGCCGACCGGTCCTTCGCCGGGTCCCTACCGCGGCTGCACCCGCGCGCCGAGCGCTACCAGCGGCTGCTGGAGGATGGGCGGGCGGAGATGCGGGCACGATGGGCACGCGCCTCAGCGCTGATTCAGACGGCCTACGTCATTCAGGCGATTCGCGCCGTCGGACTGGCAGCTGGCCCCATGAACGGCGATGATGCCGAGGCATTGGCGACCGAGTTCTTCGCCGGTCAGGACGTGGAGGTGCTGCTGGTCATCAAGCGTCGGTCACCCGGGGCCGGACGCTCTATCAGGAGCGCAACCCGCGCCTGCCCTTCGAGCGAGGTCTATCAGGTGCTATGAGCCCAGCGGATCGATCACGCCCAGTCCCTCGGGACCGAGCGGCGTCGGCCAGGCGGGCGTCGTGAGTCAGAATCGTGACAGGGTGACGAGGGTTGTCCAGCAGCATCGCAGTCGCCAGGTGAATGGCGTCGAGAGACTTCAGCTCACTCAGTCAGGGCGCTGGCGCGCTCAATGACATCCGGGCCGATCTCGACGAGCTCCACCCCCTCGATGAACTCATCGACCACGCGGACGTCGAAGTGATCGCGATGCGCCGCCCGCGCCATCTCCACCTTGAGCAGACAGGAGGACACCAGCCCCTCTGTCGCGGGCATCCATGATGAGCCTCGCGGCCTCATCGGCCTCCAGGCTGCCCCTAGGAGGGAGAGCAGCGCCACCGAGGTATCGAGGTAGATCACCTATCCTCCTCGCGCTCACCGAAGAGGAACTGCTCCAGGTCGAAGCCGTCAGGCGCCTGCCACCGCCTGACGGGCAGCGCCCAGTCGTCTGCGGCCCGACGGACCTTGCCCTCACGGACCATCCGCTCATACCAGGACTCGTCATCACGGATCGGGACGATCTGGGCGATCGGGCGACCACGGTCGGTGACCGTCACGGGCACACCAGTGGACTCGACCTCACGGTAGACCCGTCCGGCCTGTTGATTGACCTCCCGCAGTCCGACAGTCCTGCCCCCGGAGAAACCGGGCACACCCGCTGCACTCATGACACGAGAATACGACAAAGGTTCTACATGTACTACTTTGCGGCTGCGGTGGCGGAGGCAGGGCCGAGGGCTCGAGGAGCAACGCCACGCCGGCGCGCCGAGCTAACCCCTGGTGTAGTGGGCGACGTAGTCGATCTGGATGTCGGAGACGGCCGGGGTGAGCGGGCCGGGGACACCGCCGTCGACGGTCTCGTACCGTTTGGCGTAGTCGTCGTTGGGATCCATCGCCCCAGTCTGAACCCCGAACCACATCCGCTTGTCGGTGATGCCTTCGCCGACGTCGTCCCGGGTGATCCGGCCCCACTCCTGGCCGTCGAAGGTGAAGGCGATGTACTCGTCCTCCACGATGACACCGTAGGTGTGCCAGCCACCCATGTCCGTGTTGTCGAAGACCCGCTGGTCCTGCTTGTGCCCCTTCGGAGTGGGGATCACCCCAGTGGTAGGTGCCCGACACCCGCGGCCCGTTGACGCGTCCCTCAGCGAAAGTCGACCTCCGGCGGCCAACTCTTGTCCTCTGGCCACAGCAGCATCGCGTAGCCGATCCCCTTGGCCCGGGGGAACTTGGCGCGCACCTCCCACCGACCTCGCGAAGCCGCGAAGGCATCAGCGCTCGAGGCGCCACCGGCGCTCCACTGCCCATCCCGTACTGGGTGCGGATAATGAGATTGCCGTTCTCAACAAGTGAGTTCCTCATCCGACATGATTCCCGATGGCGCCATGGCCGACGGCAGCCCTATCCAAGCCGTAGTGCCCCCACTTTCGTGTCCTCGAAGGAGGCCTCAGAAGCCTCTCGAAGTAGTCGATGCTCAGCCGTTGATCTCGGCATCGGAGCGTCCCCGGCCCTGAGCCCCTCGGGAGGCTGCGAGGGCGAGGCTGTTGCGGCGTCGGACGGGGAGGCGGCGGGCTCGCTCGGCAAGGCGGAGGGCTCACCGGACGGGGCAGTAGTGGTCGTCTCCCCCATGCTCGACGACGGTGCCGCCGGCGCGGAGGCATTACCGGCCGGCACCGCTGAGGCCGCTGCACTGGCCGGGCCGCCGGGGGATGCCTGCTCGGTGCCGACACTGGTCGACAGAGCAGCAGCCCCCGGGCCCGCACCCTGGGGCTGGACCGGGAAGCAGGCGGTGGCCGTCGCCACGGCAAGACCTGCGGTCATGAGAAGCTGGGTTGCTCGTGCGGGTTTCACGGTCGTCTCCTTTGATGCGGGAACCCTTCCAGCGGATACGAGAAGCCTAACCAGTCGGTCGTTATCGGACAAGACACCCGCGCTTATGAGAGGTCCGCGTGGCGCCGCGGCCCCGCCCGCCGCTACGGCCGGACGATCGAACTGTCGTCACTGACGTAGGCGACTGCAAAGCCGCTGCGTCCAGGCCATCTGGCCGACGATCTTGACGAGCGCGTTCGCGTCCGACCAGCCGACACTGATGTAGATGTGGTCGGCGCCGATGGTGTATTCGGCGACCGGCAGCCCTTGTCCTCCCGCTCTTCGAGCCCTCCTCCACTCAGCGCGTCGGGGCCGTTGAACGGGGAAGGAGCGGATGAGGTCTCGATAGAAGGACCTGATCGCCGGGTAGAGCCGTCGGTGGTGTCGTAGTCGCGCGGCCCTCCCACCGGGAGACCTGTTCCCACCCACTGCGGGAATTCCTCGTCTGAGACCGCCGCCGGCCTGAAAATCAGGGAATGTCGCGATGCTCATGCCCCGAGGCTAGAAGCGCACCCACCGCCCGACCATGGACACCGCTCCCACACGAGCCGCCCTATGCCGGGCGGTAGGTGAAGCGGTCCCAGCTCCAGGGCCTCGATGCGCTCGGCCACGCTCGCACATCCCGTCCCAGCCGGGCGCCACGACGTCGAACTCGCCGCTCGTCCCTCCGAACGCGCCTGCTGGGGCGTAGACCCGCGCACCCGCCGCGTGCACCCGCCGGGCGACCTCGACGGCGTCGTCGGCCGTCACGTCCCCGGGCACCACGGTGGTGCGCACCTCGAGTCCAGGCCGCCGCGGCCGGCCGCCTCGACGAGCATCCAGGCTCTCCCAGGCCTTCGTGGCCGCGCTTCTCCCGGCCGACCACCTGCCCTGTAGTGCCTCGGGCAGCGCTGTGATATCCAGCCCCGCAGTCGACGAGCCCGGCCTCGATCATGCGTCGCGCAGCCGCCGCGGGTGAAAGGGCCCGGCCGTGTGCAGCCCCACCTGGAAGCCCATGTCGATGACCTCGCGGGCGGCGTCGGCCAGGGCGTCCTGGCGCAGCGCCTCCCGCCGCCGGTGAGGACGACGCCGTCGAGCAGCCCCCGTCGACGGCGCAGCAGGGCGCGCACCTCCTCCCACGCCACCTGGCCGGGCGTGCAGGGGCGGGGATGAGGGGCCTGGTTGTGGCAGTAGAAGCAGTTCCAGGGACAGCCCTGGCAGAAGACCGTCGCGGTCGGGTGATCGGGCCAGTCGACCGTGCTCATGGGGACGAGCCCGGCGATCACCAGGTCGTCGGCCGGGCGGTGGTCCCGGGGCCAGCACCGGCCCGGCACTCGGCGGCGCCCCGGCCGGTTTCAGGACAGCCGGGCCGTCAGGTCCGCCGCCGTCGGCACCCGCTGGACCTCAGAGCAGGCGGAGGCACCACGGCCCGCGCCGCCCCCAGAGGCCAGGCCGGCCGGGAGGCGCGAGCCGGTCGGCGGACTCGTCTGCGGTGAGTACCCTGCCCCCTCCTTTCGAGACGTCGTCGGCGGTGCTGTCGAGATCTGTCAGGAACTGCGGGGCCGCCCCGAGTCCCGGTGTCGTTGCGACACCGGGGGCCGCTGGAACGCCGTCGCCGGATCATCCAACGGCGCGCGCGGTCCGAGTGGGTCCTCAGGCACTGACCGCACTCAGGCGCGAGACGGCCGGGCCGTGGCCACCGGCGGCGACCTCGGTGAACATCCGCCGCTCGGCGTACTCGCCCTTCTTGCCGATGTTGAAGGAGCGCACCGGCCGGAAGTAGCCCATGACGCGGGTCCACACCTCGCACTCGACCGGTTCGGCCTTCGGGTGGAGCTCGGCGCACTTGTCGCAGGTGAGGTGCTCGCCCACGAGGTATCCGTGGACCGGGCAGATGGAGAAGGTCGGCGTGATGGTGATGTAGGGCGTGCGGAAGGCGGTCAGGGAACGGCGCACGAGCTCCCTTGCAGGCGGCGGCCGAGGAGATCCGCTCGTTCATGTACAGGTGCAGGACGGTGCCGCCGGTGTGCTGGTCTGGAGCTCCTCCTGCATCTCCTGGGCCTCGAAGGGATCGTCGGTGCAGCCCACGGGGACCTGGGAGGAGTTCGTGTAGTAGGGGTTAGCCTCCGTACCGGCCTGGAGGATGCCGGGGCAGCGCTTGCGGTCCTCCTGGCGAAGCGGTAGGGTAGGTGCCCTCGGCCGGCGTGGCCTCGAGGTTGTAGAGGTGGCCGGTGGCCTCCTGGAACTCGATCATCTTGTCTCGCACGTGGTCCAGGGAGGCGCACGTACTGGCGTGGCCGCGCGAGGTCGGTCAGGTCGTAGGCGTCGTGGGTGAAGTTGCGGACCATCTCGTTCATGCCGTTGACGCCCAGGGGTGGAGAAGTGGTTGTCCAGGGTGCCCAGGTACCCGCTTGGTGAAGGGAACAGGCCGGCGTCGATGTGGTGCTGGATGACGGTGCGCTTGAGGCTCGAGGGTGTCGCGGCCGATCTCGAGCAGGCTCGTCGAGCCGGGCGAGTCAGGGCGGCCTCGTCGTCGGCGTAGAGGTAGCCGAGCCGGGCCATGTTGATGGTGACGACGCCGACCGAGCCGGTCTGCTCGGCCGAGCCGAACAGGCCGTTGCCACGCTTGAGCAGACTCGCGCAGGTCGAGCCTGGAGGCGGCAGCACATGGAGCGGATCATGCCGGGGTCGAGGCTCAGAGTTGATGAAGTTCTGGAAGTAGGGCAGGGCCGTACTTCGCGGTCATGGTGAACAGCGAGCTCGGTGTTTGGGGCGTCCCAGTCGAAATCCCGGGTGATGTTGTAGGTGGGAATGGGGAAGGTGAAGACGCGCCCCTCGGCGTCGCCCTCGGTCATGACCTCCATGAAGGCGCGCGTTGATGAGGTCCATCTCCGCCTGGAGGTCGCCGTAGGCGAAGTCGCAGACGTCGTCGCCGATGAGGGGTGCTCGTCGGCCAGGTCCGCGGGGCAGGGTCCAGTCGAAGGTGAGGTTGGTGAAGGGCGTCTGGGTGCCCCAGCGCGAGGGGACGTTGAGGTTGAAAGATGAGCTCCTGCATGCACTGCTTGACCTGGGCGTAGGTCGCGTCGTCCAGGCGGACGAAGGGCGCCATGTAGGTGTCGAAGGAGGAGAATGCCCTGGGCGCCGGCCCACTCGTTCTGCAGGGTGCCCAGGAGCTGACGATCTGCCCGACGGCGGAGGAGAAGTGCTTGGCGGGGCCGGCGGCGATGGCGCCGGGGACGCCGTTGAAGCCCTGCTGAAGGAGGTCTTTGAGGGACCAGCCGGCGCAGTAGCCGGCGAACATGTCCAGGTCGTGGATGTGGAGGTCCGCGTTGCGGTGGGCCTGGGCCGGCGGCGGCCGGGTAGACCTGGCTGAGCCAGTAGTTGGCGACGACCTTGCCGGAGGTGTTGAGCATCATCCCGCCCAGCGAGTAGCCCTGGTTGGCGTTGGCGTTGACGCGCCAGTCGGAGCGGTCCAGGTACTCGGTGATGGTGGCGATGGCGTCCACGGTGGGGCGCTCGCCGCGGGCAACGGCGGAGTCGGCCGAGCCAGGGGCCACGAGGCGCGGGTCAGCGGCGGGCGCCGGCGTGGAAGCAGGGGGTGGCGACCGGGTCGAGGCCGGGCCGTCGACGGGGCTCGGGGTGGCAGTGTCGGTGGGGGCGGGGTGGTTCTCGAGCACGGGTCTCTCGATGGTCCTTCTCGTTCTGTTCGCGGCCCTGTCGAGCGTGGATGGGGCCGGTTCTTCGCGGCGCCGCCAGCAACTGCGCACTACCTGCTGAGGAGCGGGTCGGTCGGCGGCACCGGTGCCGACCCCTACGCCCGCATGCACCGCAGGAAGCCGCATTGAGCCACATCATCTTGTGTCTTGATTGTATCTGGACCACAACATCTTGCGATAGAGGTGAGGACTTTTTGTCCTGATAGGCGACACCTTCTCGCGCGATCCCGCGGATGCCGTCGAAGGCTGGAACACGAGCCGGCAGGACCGCCCGGAGCGCACATATGAGGTCCCAGATCACTCCTGCCCGGCGTGTTGGGACAGGGACGGGAGCGCAGCCCTCACCTCTACGCGTGATCACTCTCCGCACGACCCACTTGCCCCAGCATCATTGCCGCCGGCCGCCTGCCATCCCCCGACGAAGAGGCATCACCAGAGCTGTGGAAGACACTCTCAAGGAGGTCCGTGTCCAAATCGGAGACAAAGGAGCCCAACCACTTTTCTCCGAGCCACGCGAACCGCGGAATCATGCGGTTTTTTCAAGCGCACTCAACGCCTGCAACCGCCTTTTGTCACCGATTTGGACACTCCCCACCGTTTCCAAGGCCCTCTGCACGTCCGGGACGACCTGATGCGCGTAGACATCCTTCCTCGTGAAGCGCAGTGGCAGGAAGCCGCGGGCAACAAGCCGGCGGTCGCGCCATCGGTCGAGGCCGAACTGGTACTCGTCGCAGTGGTAGGTGTAGCCGTCGAGGCTCCACGACCACCCATCCCTCGACCACCAGGTCCACCTCGCCGACGCCCTCGATCTCCACCCCGTCCTCGAAGCTCAGTCCTGCAGCCTCGAGGTCCATTCGCGCCAGCGTCTCCAGCAGGGGAACGGGCCCGGTCGCTGGCACGATCGAGCCGAGCGAGCGCACGGGCCGAACCAGGGGCCCGCGAAGCAGGTCGCGAACCTGCCCGACAGTGACGCGCTCATCGTGAAGTGCTGCGTCAAGAGCGATGAGCGGAGACTCGTCCTGAACGTGGCAGCGCAGAAAACGAGCCAGCGCCTCAGGAAGTGACTGCACCGGGTAAGAGGTTGGCGATAACCGAGTCCGATGCCGGTCTGCATGGAGCACCTCCCGCCCAACAACTGAGAATCGCCTACCTGTCGCGACCACAAGATGAACCTGTTCGGCCCCTTGTGTCACCGGCAGGTCGTAGTAGCGCATAGCGGCCTGACAGGAGAGAAGTCCACCGTGGATACGCGCCAGAACGACGGCACGTTCCACCCCCGGAAGACTGACGACACCGTGCTCATGGTCGATGAGCTCACCGGCTCTCACAGAGAGGCGATATGACGGCGCTGAGTGCGAGACAGGGTCAAGGTCCCGAACGCGCACCGCGCCGTAGCAGCCGCGCACAACGGCGAGCAGGTCTGTGTCCAAGGTGCTCATGGAGCCCATTGCCGCCCACCTGCGGAGTGGGCGCAACCCGGTCGCCGGCGCCCTGTGGACAACTGGCACATCCGTCAGCCTGTGGTCTCCAGGACCCATCGAAGTCCTGACACAGAACTGTCACCCATGTCCAGAGACATCACGCCCTGGTAGCCCGAGCATTGTGTCCAAATCGGAGACAAAGGAGCTCAACCACTTTTCGCCGAGCCACGCGAACCGCGGAATCATGCGGTTTTTTCAAGCGCACTCAACGCCTGCAACCGCCTTTGTCACCGATTTGGACACTCCCCACCGTTCCAAGGCCCTCTGCACGTCCGGAACCGCATGGGAGGTTGTTCATCAGCGTCCCCGTCACCGGCGCTCACCCAGATCAGGACGGGGCGCCCCATGTCACCCCGCCGACCTGCCCTCCTCGCGGACCGTCATTCTTTTGTCGGGCTGACCCGACATCGAGCGACCAGGTGGCCGGATCGTGTGGGCGATCACGCTCCGACAACCTGGCTCCATGAGCACTGACACCTCTCCCCTCCGCCGTTCCCGCCCTCCGTCGCAGCAGGTCAGACCCACGTCTCCCATCCGGTCACACGGCCTTCTGCCCCGCTGGGCCTGCGCGGTTCTGGCAGCCTGCCTGGCCTTGACGGTCTTTGCCGTCGGGCCGCACGCGCCGAAGGCCGACACCTCCTCCATCACGGGAGACAAGGACCTGGCCAAGCAGGTCATCGACCTCCTGCCCGATGACTACCAGGCCCAGGGCATCCACGTCTCCGTCATCACCGCCGAGGGCGCCCGCCACGCCGGCATCGGCACCGCCACCTCCGGCCAGCAGTACACGTCCACCACCCCCATGGAGATCGGCTCGATCACCAAGACCTTCAGCGGCCAGGCTCCCTGGCCGATGCCATCGCGCGCGGCGAGGTCAGGCGAGGCGACCCGCTGTCCACCCACCTGTCCGAGCTCGCCGGCACCCCGGCGGGCGAGGCCACCCTGGAGGAAGTCGCCTCGCACCGCTCCGGCATCCCGGGCGTCCCCTCACAGGACCTGAGCAAGTTCGTGCTGCGAGGCGACATCCTGGGGCTCAACCCCTTCGCCGACAGCACCGACCAGGCTCATCGAGAAGACCCGCACCACCGAGATGGGCAAGCGCGGCGAGTTCGTCTACTCCAACCTGGGCATCTCGCTGCTGGGTGAGGGCCCTCAGGCGCGCCGCCGGGGCCGACTCCTGGAAGTCCTACGTCTCGGAGCGGCTCTTCACGCCGCTGGGCATGGAGCACACGACCCTCATCGCCGGCCAGTCGGAGATTCCCAACGGCGCCATCCACGGGGTCCAGGCCAATGGGCGCCGCGAGCCAGTCGCTCAGCGGTACGGCCTCCAACCCAGCCGGCGCCGGGGTGTGGAGCACCCCGGAGGACATGACCCGCTACGCCCAGGCGGTCCTGACCGGCACCGTCCCCGGCGGGGTCACTCCTCAGGAGGCTCGGTGGCCCGCGGAGGTCTTGGCCGGCGTCCAGCTGCCGGGCGAGAAGATCGGTTACACCTGGTACACCGACGTCGTCGACGGGCACACGATCATCAGCCACGGCGGCACCACGTCGGAGTACATGACGCACCTGGCCATCGACAAGGAGTCGGGCAAGGGCCGTCATGGTCTACACCGACCAGAACACGGACGGCACCGCCGCCGCGCTCGCTACGACGCTCCTGACCGACGGGCAGGAAGATCTCGACGGCGCACCTACCGGTGCCGGCCGAGATGCTGCTCAGGGCATGATCCTCGGCATCTTCACCATCCTGGCGCTGGTCATGGGCTGTGCACGGCCGCCCGCGCAGCGAGCGCACCCAGCCGCATGGCGGTGATCTGCCGCGTGGCCGCACTCCTCGCCTGCCTGGCGGCGGCCGCGGCCTCGGGGCCCTGGGCGCACGTGCCCACCTGGATCCTGGCGGTGGCGTCGCTGCCCGGCCTGTACAGGATCGTCCGGGGCATGACGCTGTGGCCGGACCTGCCCACCCTGCCCACGTCGCCGGGCCTGGCTCGGCTGGACACAGCTGGCACTGACTGTCGCCTTCGTCGCCGTCTGCCTGTTCGTCGCCTGGCCCAAGGCCTGAACCAGCCGACCCGATGCTTTCTCAACCGTTGCCCTCCCCCAGGTGAGGGAGCCGAGCCCCTCCCGCTTCCACCTGAGACCACTCAACTTCGACCTCTCGACCGATCAACACGTCATTTTTCGAGGTTCCTAGGTTCCTTGCCACTGACTACTCACCGTTTCTCCGTACCCGATCTCGCTCGGCGCCTGCTGGCCCCGATCGCCGCCCTGCTGGGGCTGGTGGCGGGCCTGAGCGTCCTCATCCTGCCCTCCCCGCACCGACCACCGCTGCCCCGACCACGTTCTCCGCCGAGCGCGCCATGGCCTCTATCAACCGCCTCGCCGATGAGGCCCCAGCGTCCTCAGACCGAGAAGCGCACGACCGGGCGCGTGACGACGTCATCGGCATGTTCGCCGACCTGGGTTACACCGCCGACGTGCACTCCGACCCGCTATTCGATTTCAGCGAGCCGGTGGACAAGGAGACCTTCGACATGCTGTCCACCGAGCGGCAGGCGGCGGTCAAGGACGCGCCGGCCGAGACGATCGTCGTCGACGTGCCGGGGAAGTCAGAACGCACCATGACACTCATGGCCCACTACGACTCGGCCACGGACTCAGACGGGGACAGGCGCGCTTCACCACCTCCGGTGACTCCTACGGGGCTGCCGATGACGGCTACGGCGTGGCCACCATCGTCGAGACGCTCCGGGCCCTCAAGGCCGAGGGGCGCCAGCCGGAGAACTCGCTGAAGATCGTCATCACCGACGCTGAGGGAGATCGGCCTCATCGGCGCCCGCAATGAGATGCGCCACCACCGCGCCGACTACGAGAACGTCGACCTCGTCCTCAACCTCGAGGCGCGCGGCATGAGCAGCCCGGCGTTCATGTTCGAGACCTCCCCGAACAACAGCGCCGTCGCCGGCTACTTCCTCAGCAACGTGAAACAGCCCGTGACCGGCTCGCTCTTCCCCTCGCTGTACGCACTCATGCCCAACTCCACCGACGCGACGAACCTCATCCCCGAGGGCTTCACGGTGCTCAATATCGCGGCGGTCGGGGATGCCGACCACTACCACCAGTCCACGGACGCCCCGCGCTACGTCGACCACTCGACCCTCCAGCACTACGGCGACCAGGTCCTCGGCCTCACGCGGGCCTGGGCCTTCGACGGGCAGGCCCCCACGCTGACGGCCGACGGCGACCTCCCACTTCTTCCAGGCATGGCGGGGACTGACGGTGCGCTACCCGGCGGCGGTCGGGACGGGGCTGGGCTGCCTGGCCCGTCATCGCCGCGCTCGGCGTCGTCGTGGTACGGGTCAGGTCGCTGCGCTGGAAGCGGGTCCTGGGGAACTGTCTGGGGCCTGACCTGGCGGGCCACGTCCGCATCCGCCGCCGCAGGACTGGCGCAGGCTCGGGGCCATGGCGATGAAGTGGGCGCCGGAGAGCGGGCTCGGGCCGAACCCCCTACTGGTATGGATGTTCGCCGGCGGAGCGCTCATCAGGGGCCAGGGCTCACGGCGCGCTTCGTGGTGCGGCGCTGGAAGGAGGGGCTCGGGCAGGGAGGCCGTCGCCGCGGTGCTGCTCCTGCTGGCGGCCGCCCTGCATCCCGCTCATGGTGCTGGTGCCCGGCGCCGCCTATGTCCTGGTCCTCCCCACGCTCGCCCTGGCGCTGACCGCCCTGGCGCCACAGCGGATGCGGCCGGTGATCGGGGCCCTGGCGGCCTTCATCATCGTGGTGATCTTCGCCCCCACGATCCTGTTCATCCACGAGCTCCTCAGCCTCAGTGCGCTGTGGGCGACCGTGTTCTTCGCGATCGTGCCGGTGGCGCCGCTGGCACTCGTGCTCCTGCAGGCCGGTTCCCGGCGCACCGCCTCAGGCGCCGGCACCGTATCCGGGCCTACTTCCGACGACGCCCCCGTTGCCGGTCCGGTCACCGCGACGGCGTAGGGCGACGAGGAAGGCGCAGCTGCGAGCACGAGAGGCTTCGGGGCCTCGGGACCACTCCTGGTGAGTGGCCCCGAGGCCCCGGACTGTTGAGCGACGGGCAGCGGGGACGTGCACAGCGGCCACATGGGGGAGGACGACGTCGTCCCTCTCCTCCAGCAGGTCGGCAGATTCTGGCCCACCGGCCGAGGAAGCCAGCACCGCCGCGCTCTTATCGTCGCAGAGGTCCGGACGCGTGAGAGCCCAGTCCGGACAGAGCCCCACCCGCAGGCACGAGGCCAGACAGGGAGGTACGCCTCCCGACGGCCGCCACGGGCGCGGCCGTCAGCACGCAGAAGTCGACGACGACCCCAGCACCCGAAGGAGCACAACCTCATGAGACCGACCCCCCTCACCACGCGGAAGGCTGGCGCGGCCCTGGCAGCACTGATGCTGTCGACCGCCCTGACGGCCTGCCAACCACAGGCCTCCGCCGCAGGCGCCGCAACCCCTACATCCGTGCCGGCACCCACCGACCAGACCAGCACCGCAGCCGGAGAATCCACTGACGGCTCCACTGGTGGATCCACTGCCAGCACCACCGCGCCTCCGCCTCCCGGACCAGCGTCCCCGCAGGGGCTGGAGAGCTTCTACAGCCAGACCATCGACTGGCAGGACTGCTCGGACGGCACCTCGCCCTTCCAGTGCGGGACGGTCACCGTCCCCCTGGACTACAACAACCCTGGCGGCCAAACCATCACGATCGCCCTGAAGAAGCTTCCCGCCTCCGACGGCGACGCCGAGCACGGCTCCCTGTTCACCAACCCAGGAGGCCCCGGCGTCAGCGGGATCGAGGAGCTGGAGGCCCAGGCCACCGCCCTGCCCGAGGAGCTTCGAGCCGGCTACGACATCGTCGGCTTCGATCCTCGCGGCGTGGGGCAGTCCACCCCGATCACCTGCTGGACCGACGAGGACATCAGCCAGGCCCTCACCGACGCCCAGAACGGCAAGACCCCCGACATCGTGCCAAGCAACACCGCCTCCTCCAAGAGTCTGTCGGCCCAGGACAAGATGGATCGGGGCGCGGCCAATGCCGCCAGCGTGCGCTCAGCACTCGGAGGTCCCCGAGCTGCTCGATCACGTCGGCACCCGCAATGTGGCCCGCGACCTGGATGTCCTGCGCGCCACATCCGGGGACGCCACGCTGAACTACCTCGGGGTCTCGTACGGGACCCATATCGGAGCCGTCTACGCCGACCTCTTCCCAGGCCGCGTCGGACGCACCGTCCTGGACAGGGCCATGGACCCGTCGCAGCGCTGGGCCGACAGGGGAGGCCGAGGTCACGGCTTTCAAGGAAGGTGTCCTGCGCCAGTACATCGAGCACTGCCAGGCCCATGATGGCTGCCCGCTGACCGGCTCCACGGACGAGGCGATCGCCCAGCTGACGGCCTTCGTCGACGGCCTGGACCAGGATCCCCTCACCGCCCCGGACTCCAACTATCACCGTCAACACGCAGGACGCCACCACCATCATCCAGCAGCTACGCCATTGAGAAACCGGACTGGGAGGCGCTGACCGCCATGCTCACCCCGGCGATGAACAACCACGACGGCGCCCTCATGGTGAAAGGCGAAGCAGAGCGTGCTCGACCCATCGCCGCCGACGACCGCCGAGCAGGCCGTCAGCAGGGCCAACAGCGTGTTCGTGGCTCGCGCGGTCATCTGCAACGACTACCCGGACACGGGCCGAGCACCGTCTCCGACTGGGACGCGCAGTCAGCCGCCGAGAAGAAGAGCCACCCCTTCTTCGGCGGTACCTCGAATAGCCTGGAGGCCTACTGCCGCGGCTGGGGACACCGGGCACAGACCCCACCCCAGGAGACCCACGCCGAGGGGCTCCGACCCGATCCTCGTCGTCGGGCTCACCAAGGACTCCCGGACCCTCTACCCCTGGGCTCAGAGCCTCACCGACCAGCTGGACAACGGCCACCTGCTCACCGTCGAGGGCTACGGGCACGTCACCTTCGGCAGCAACGCCTGTGCCACTGCGGCCATGACTGACTTCCTCGTCAACGGGACCGTCCCGGCAGAGGGCACCACCTGCGCCGCAGAGCCCCAGCCCGCCGCCGGCGGCACCGAGGGCTGACCGGCGACGCCACTGCGAGCGCCGGACGTTCCGGGCCTCGGGATCGCTCCCGGCGGGCGAGACCGGGGCCCGGTCTGTCAGAACGGCGACACAATACGAAGGCCAGGGGCCACCGGATGGGACCGGGCTCTCTATCTGTCGGGACGAGGGCTCACAGTGCAGCCTCGGCACACTCGGCCACGGCGACGGCGAGCTGGACCCGGTTGGTGACGCCGAACTTGTCCAGCAGGGCGGAGACGTGGGTCTTGACGGTGCTGGCTCCGACAGCGGGCTCCTCGGCGATCTCACCGTTACCCAGGCCCTGAGCCACGAGCAGAGCGACCTGACGCTCCCGCTCGGTGACAGTCTCGGGGAAGGCGCGGCGCTGCGGGGTGGCCTCGACGGCGGCCTCGACGAGCCGGTCCAGGACGGAGCCGGAGAAGGCCCGCTGGCCGTCGGCGGCGGCGTGCACGGCACGGAAGATGACCTCAGGGGCGCTGTCCTTGAGCAGGAAGCCGGTGGCGCCGGCTCGTAGGGCGGCGGCGACCATCGCGTCGGTGTCGAAGGCGGTCAGCACGAGGACTTTGGTGTCAGGGCGGTCGGCGGCGATCTGGGCGGTGGCCCAGACGCCGTCGGTGCCGGGCATGTGCAGGTCCATGAGGACGACGTCGGGGCGCAGACTGCGCGCCGCGTCGTAGCCGCTGCGCCCGTCGGACCCCTCGCCGAGGACCGTGACGCCGGAGTCGCTCTCGAGGATGAGACGCAAGGCGGTGCGCACGAGGGCGTCGTCGTCAACGATGACAACACGTACACGGCGCTGCGGTGAGTCCATGCCGATTCCTTTGCTTGCTCAACTACCTGGGAGGCTACTGTACGTCGGGGCGGGCCGGATCGGGCAGGGAAGTGAACCTTCCGGGGTACGGCGGAGTCGTGACCCAGCAGCCTGGGCTCCTGGCCGCGCAGGGTGTGGTTGAAGAAGTCGCTCACCAGCGCCCGAATCGTCTCCTCGGTCTGCGGCTGGACCGTATTGCCGGTCAGAGCGGGGCTGATGAAGGAGAACAGGTCGTGGCTGACATGGTTGGTGTTCTCAATGGTGACGGCCCAGGTCGGTCCGGTGCTGCGGTCGTGGAACCGCTCCTGAAACCGGGCATCCTCGATAGAGCCCTCGTCCTGGGTTTGTTCCCCTTTACGGGCCTTGGAGATGTCAGCGACGTGATCGGTGGACAGAATATTGAGGCTGGGGACCGGCACGCCGGTGTCGCGGACTGTTCCAAAGTGGGTTCCGTCCATGTTGACCCCGGCATCGAAGCGGGATCATCGGCCAGGACCTGCTCCGCACTGGCGCCCCCCGAGGGAGAAACCCATAGCACCCACCGAGTCGAGGTTGAGCCGATGATGGAACGGGCTGCCGGGATCCGCATTGAGCGCCGTGAGATGGTCCAGGATGAAGGAGAGATCCGCGGAGTTGGTGGCGGTCCAACGGGCCGCCCTTTCAAAGCCAGGCTCTCGCGCTGGCCCGCCTCGGTAACCGAGGGCTCACCCGGGTCACGGTCGACCTGGCGACCACTGCTCAGGGAGACAGGGGCACCGGAGGTGTAGGGATGGTCCACAGCGACGACGACGTAACCCTGACTGGCCAGGTCCACCATGAGTGAGGTGTTGTCGAAACGGCCAGTCGCTAAGCCTGGGGAGTAGAAGATGACGGGAATCCGCCCGGCACCTGGACGATCTGACCGCCGCGCACCGCGTGGGTGTCGATCAGCCGGAAATGATCCAACGAGTTCTCCAGCACCCCCCTGGCACGAGCGGTTCCAAACACGTCGTCGCCGTTCACCGCAGTGCTCTTGGCCAGCCTGCGGTCCAGGGCAGAGAGGCTTTCCTTGGGTCGTCGCCTCCGTCGGGTACCAGATCGAGAACTCGACCTCGCGCAGGTCGTCCTCATCGGGCGTTGTCCACTCCTGGCGACTGGAGTCCGTCAGGTGCTCCTCGGTGTACCCGACGGCGTAGGGGCCAGTTGGCGTCGGCAGCGTGAAACCGGGAGCAGGGAAGCCGGCCGCAGATGACACCGCCAGAGCGAGGGATCCCCGCCATCATCGCGGTGATACGCCCCAGCACTCGCAGGGCGGGCCGCCTGCGCCGCGGAGCGTCGGCGGTACGACGAGCCCGGCGGAACCAGCGCGTCAGAAGGACACAGGTCAGAATCACTGTGATGGCGTAGGCCGGGATCATGACGAACCGGTGTCGCTCGATGACGAGGTGGGCCAGAAGGGGAAGGAGAAGCCCCACCAGCAGGACGGGTTCGGCCCGCAGCCACCGCCTCATGCTCGACGCCTTGAAGCCGCCTGCCACCAGCGGTGCGGCAGCCTGAAGACCGTGAGGAGCAGTACCACTGTATCCATGGCAACCACTGCGATCTCCAGCATTCTCATCGGTGTTCCTCTCACTCCCCGGCAGGTTCGGCACGGACGTTAGCCGGGCGCCGGCCCGCGGCCGCCTCCGCCGGGTGGGGGATGCCTTTCAGGGCACGTCCACCTCGCGTCGGCATGATGACGACGGTCAGTCAGCACGACCTCGGGCGGGGACGGCGGCCATGACGACGAAGCGGCGGGAGCTGCTCAGTGCGGTCGGACCGATCCGGTGTCGCCGTCTGGCCGGCCGGCTGCGAGACGTGCAGCTCGCCTCCGAAGCCGCAGCCGCTCGCGCAGGCCCTCCAGGCCCAGGCCGCCGCCGGGCGCCGTCGGCCGAGGCGTGGACGGGCAGTCGTTGACGCACCACACCACGAGGGCCGCGCCGTCGTCGCTGGAGACCGTCGGAGGCCTCGACCTCGCAGTCGAGGTGGGCCACGCCACCGGCCCCGTGGCGACGGGCGTTGGTGAGCAGCTCCTCGATGGTGCGCAGGACCGCGTGCCGACTGCGGGCGTCGGCGGCCTCGAAGGAATCCGCCCAGGACTCGGCCAGGCGCAGGTCTATCTGCTGGCCGGCCTCCCGCTCCCAGGACAGGACGTCCTCGACATCGGACCAGGTGGCGCGGGCGCCGTCGGCGGAACCGTCGTCGTGCAGGACGGCGAGGATCTGGCGCAGCTCGCGTCCGGAGTCGGCGGCGAGGGTGTGGATGCTGTCCGCGATCTTGCGGACGCTGCCCAGATCCAGGTCGGTGCGGGTCTGGAGCGCGCCGGCGTGGAGGGAGACCAGGGAGAGGCGGTGGGCGAGGGAGTCGTGCATCTCGCGGGAGATGCGGGCGCGTTCCTCGGCGCGGCTCTGGGCGATGCGCGCCTCCTGTGTGGTGCGGATGAGGCGGGCCTCGCGGGAGGCTGAGCGCAGCAGGCTCCTCGCGGGCCTGCAGGTTGTCGCCCAGCATGACGCAGACGATGCAGATCGGGAGAGTATACATTGCGTATGTGGCGGCGGACGATGGCGCGCCCTCTTCGCGACTCGGATTGAGGAGCGGAGACAGGCACACCTACGGTCGTGGCGACCACTACCACCGGTATCGTCCTCGCCCCTTTACGCATGCCGATAACAGTCGCAGCCACGTAAACCGCCACCTGCGGCCAAGAGGGAATGAGTCCCAGGACAACGATAAGGATCGGCAATGACGGGCGGGGTCCTCTGAGGACCGGGATGAGGAGGAGAAGGCAGGCTAAGGGAGATGAGTAAGTGCCCGGCATACATCACCCTGCCAGCGGGCCAGGCCCGGCACGACCGTGGAGCCGCCTTCCAGGCTTGAGGTACGCAATCAGGGCGAGCAGCGTCTGCACCACGGTGATCGAAGCGGAGCCGCTCCAGACGAGGATCTGCACCCTGCGGGCGTGCGCGCTGGAGGAGACGGGACGTCGGCCATGGGCCGACCCTACGACGGCGTCTGCGCGGGAGCCTCCCCAGGTGGGGGATGCGCCGACGCCGGTGGGATCGTCGCGCGTTCGTGGGTAGGTGCCGCATTCGTACCCTCTACCCCTCGAACGGGAAACACAAGATCACGACTACGGCTTTCAGGAGCGGGCGGCACGTGCTTGAGACACAGATGGCCGCAGTGCGGAGCCCCAGAGTTCAATCACCTACCAGCAATATACCCCCAGGTCAGGCGCAAATTTCCAGGTTCAATCACTTATTTCGCCGTTGTGTAGGCGAACCTCCCCTCACGACGCGATGCATAAATGAACGACGCGAACGAGAAGGAGGCCAGGAACTACGGCGGCTCCCCTTGTTCGACAGGCGATTTGAGGAGCCAGAACGTCGAGTCCACCTCCGCTCCAGGCGCCTCTGAAGCACCTCAATCTCGAGCCTTAGCGAACGTTGCATCCACACAAGTGACACCAACTCGAAATCCCGCCTTTCAAAAACGTTCAAGACAAATTCGCTCAACAACAAACAGAAGATATAGCGCCGCCACCGCAATCAAAAGAAATTTGCCAGCCCCTAAGGGAGTATTTAGGCATGCCTTCATTCAGGGCGTATACAATAAAAGCATAGGTAATGAGAAAGAGGGCATTCAGTAGTGCCAGCGTCCGCCTGCCACCCATGCCAACAAAAACACCAGACGAAATGGAGATGCCATCAAGAAATCCCATAAAAATAAGAATCGCGCCCCGCAATAACAATATTAAGATAAAAATAAGATTGACCAGCATGCAACATCAAATATTCACACCCCAACAACAGCCCCAACAACAACCACAATCGCAAGCCTAATCACCATATTTACAATAAATTGACGGAAGAAAAGCTATGCTTGGGACCGCCATTACAAGACCTACGAGAGCCCAGCACTTTCACTCTCCAACGACACCAACGCAAGAGAAATCGCCCACTTAGCGAGGAGGAAACCTCAGTACCACCAATTGTCTCCTTGGTCTTGTCTTCAAGTTTAATTTCACGATCCTGGTATTTCATTGACAGTCGAAGTAAACTCCTCTTTCGCGCATGAATTGCATCCGATATCAGACTCAAAGGCTCTCAGGGAAGGCCCTATGGACATCAAAGAGCATGCGAAAATACCCCGACAGCGAACATAAAAGCGATAAGGCTGCAGTAAAGTAACCGTAGAGGCATTCTTTTGGGAATCGGAACTAAGAATCCGTAGGAAATAATCGACGTTAGGACAAAATTCAGCACAACGACTAAAGCAATCCCCATACACCGCCCTAAAGGACAGTTCTTGCTGCCCAATAGTTGTGCCCGCGGGTTTTCCGTCCCACAGAAGCAAATTTTCCACAGATTTAGTCAAAGCGTAGACCACAGCCTCAAAGGCCAGGTAATCACCAATCGGACTTTGCAGTTTACCGGCGTTGTCCTTACACTCTTTCTCGCTGCACAGAAGTCCATCACGAATCGCTTGCCTGAATGGCTCACCTATATTCTTTACCATAAAATCAGTAAAAATAAAGTCAGCACCATAAACTAACAGGGATGAAATAATGTATGCAATGAACAAGAGAGCTACAACAAATGAAATTGCCACCCAAATCGGATTATTGTCAAACCTGAGGTTTTTAAGGATCCACTGAGTTCGCAAGAAAAATCCATGCACGTCTTCCCTGGTCGCACAAAAGTCCTCCACACTCACAAAGTCGCTGCCACGAACCTTGAGCATGCAGTAAAACCTGGACCATCAAACGTCGCCCTGACTTCATAAAGTGTCGACAGCATTTCTTAAAGTAATTCTTGTCCGCCCCAGTCTCCGCAAAGGGTGCTTTCTCGACTCCGGCACCCTGTTCGAGATCATCAACGGAAGCAATTTTTCCCATGGGAGGATCTTGCCAGGTCGAGACCGTTCATGTAGATAATTTGCACGGGATACTTCAGACACCGGTGGGATCGCCGCGCGTTCGTGGGTAGGTGCCGCGTTCGTACCCTCTACCCCTCGAGACGGGAGACGATAAGGTACGAACGCGGCGATCGAGGTCGGGCAGTAGGGGCAACGGGACACGAGCGACCGCGGCGCTGTGCCACAGCCTGCCACCCACCGGGTGGTGCACACTGTGCCCCATGGCAGACGGGACCGCACGCGACCTCAGCGGGCTCCTGGAGTCCATCGGCGGGCGCGACGGCCGGCTCGTCCACCTCCAGCGCACCCCGGCCCGCCCCTGGCCGCCACGCCGACTGGCCCGAGTGGGCGGACCCCGACCTCGTGGCCGCCTACCGCCGCATCGGCGTCGAGCACCCCTGGACGCACCAGGTCGCCGCCGCGCAGTCCGCCCACGCCGGCCACCACACGGTCCTGGCCACCGGCACCGGCTCGGGCAAAGTCGCTGGCCGCCTGGCTGCCGGCGCTCTCCGACGTCCTGGCGGCCCAGTCCCCCGGCGCCGACTCGCGCATCTCCGCCCACGGCCGGCGCCCCACCACCCTCTACCTCTCCCCCACCAAGGCGCTCGCCGCCGACCAGGCCGCCGCCCTGGCCCGGCTCATCGGCAAGCTCAAGGCCGTTCAGCGCGAGGCCGGCACGCCCGCGGGCTCCCTGCACACGGTGCGCGCCGGCACCTGCGACGGCGACACTCCCCTGCCCGAGCGCGACTGGGTGCGCGCCCACGCCGACGTCGTCCTGACCAACCCCGACTTCCTTCACTTCTCGCTGCTGCCGGGCCACGAGCGCTGGAGCCGTCTCCTGCGGGGACTGCGCTACATCGTCATCGACGAGTGCCACGCCTACCGCGGGATCCTGGGGGCGCACGTCGCCCTCGTGCTGCGTCGCCTCCTGCGGCTCGTGGCGCGACTGCGCCCACGCGGCCCGCAGCCGGTGGTCCTGTGCGCCTCGGCGACCGCGGCCGAGCCGGCCCTCACCGCGGCCCGCCTCATCGGCGTCGATCCCGACGACGTCGTAGCCGTCACCGACGACGCCGCACCCGCTGGGGAGCGCACCCTGGCCCTGTGGCAGCCGGCCCTGCGCGACCCCTGGACGCTGCCGGCCCCCAGCGACGGCAGTCCGACGCCCGAGGACTCCCCGAGCCCCGACGCATCCCGCCGGCCCACACGCGCCGCCGACAGCGACAGCGACAGCCTCCCAGCCCCCAGCGCCACGTTGACCCCACAGCACGTGTCGGGAACAGATGCCCCACCGAAGGCCAGGGCTGAAGCCATCGCCGCCGCCGCCCATGGCCGGCCTCCGGTCACGAGTGGCGTCACCCCACCCGGCAGCGCCGAACCGGACTCGGGCGATCCTGGTGAGGATCCCTCGGCGCGGCGCAGCGCCGTCGTCGAGGCCGCCGAGCTGCTCGTGGACCTGCTGAGCGTGGGCGCCCGGGCGCTGGTGTTCGTGCGCTCGCGTCGTTCGGCGGAGGTCGTGGCCGAGCGGGCCCGCCACACGCTGGGGCTCTCGCTGCCCGAGCTCGTCGGCACAGTGTCGGCCTACCGCGGCGGCTACCTGCCCGAGGAGCGCCGGGCCCTGGAGGCCGACCTGCGTTCGGGCCGGCTGCGGGCCCTGGCCACCACCAACGCCCTGGAGCTGGGCATCGACGTCACCGGGCTGGACGCGGTCCTCATCGCCGGCTGGCCGGGCACGCGCGTCTCGCTGGGGCAGCAGGCGGGCCGGGCCGGACGCGCCGGTGGCCGCGGCCTCGCCGTCCTCATCGCCTCCGACAACCCGCTGGACGCCTACCTCGTGCACCACCCCGAGGCGGTCTTCGCCGCCCCGGAGGCCACGGTCTTCGACCCGACCAACCCCTACGTGCTCGCGCCCCACCTGTGCGCCGCCGCCTCCGAGGCGCCCTTGCGGGCCTCGGACCTGGCCCTGTTCGGCCTGGCCGACGACGCCCTGCTGCGCGAGCTGGAGGGGCGGGGCGCGCTGCGGCGTCGGCCCACGGGCTGGTTCTGGAACGTCAACCTGCCCGGGCGACCCCAGGACCTGACCTCCCTGCGCGGCGACGGGCCGCCCGAGGTCCCGGTGGTGGAGGCCGACACGGGCGTCGTCATCGGCACGGTGGACGGCGCGGCCGCCGACTCCACCGTCCACGAGGGGGCGGTCTACGTCCACCAGGGGCGCGTCTACGTGGTCGAGGAGCTGGCCGACGACGTCGCCCTCGTGCGGCAGAAGGCGGCGGTCGGCTACCGCACGCGGGCCCGGTCGCGTTCGAGCGTGCGCATCATCGCCGAGCGCGAGCAGCAGGTCTGGGGCCGGCCGGTTCAGACGGTTCCGGACGACTGCCATGAGCCGTCGGCGCGCGAGCCCGCAGAGCCGGCCGGCTCCGGCGCCGGTCCTGATCCGGCCGGTGACGGACAGGCCGAATCAGCCCCCGGCAACGGGCACGAGCCCCCGGGCACGGCGGCGATCACCTGGTCCTTCGGTTCGGTGGAGGTCACCAGTCAGGTGACCGGCTACCAGCGGATGGCGCTGCCGGGAGGGGAGGTCGTCTCCCAGCACGCTTTGGAGATGGACGAGCACGTGCTGCCCACCGCCGCCGTGTGGTGGACAATCCCGCAGGAGGTCTGTGAGGCGGCGGGCCTGGAGCCCACTGACCTGCCCGGCGCCCTGCACGCGGCCGAGCACGCGAGCATCGGAATGCTGCCGCTGCTGGCCACCTGCGACCGCTGGGACATCGGCGGGCTGTCAACGGCGATGCACCCGCAGACGGGGGCGCCCACGGTCTTCGTCCATGACGGGCACGCCGGCGGGGCGGGCTTCGCCGAGCGCGGCTACCGGGCCGGGCGCGACTGGCTGGAGGCGACGTTGGCCGTCATCGAGGGCTGCGGCTGCGCGAGCGGCTGCCCCTCGTGCGTGCAGTCGCCCAAGTGCGGCAACAACAACGAGCCCCTGGACAAGGCCGGTGCCGCGGTCCTGCTGCGGCTCCTGCTCGAGGCGGCGCCGACGGCGTCCCCCGAGCCCTCCGGCGTCGAGGCCGGCACCGGGGCCGCCGGCGAGCCGAACGCCGTCGACGCGGCGGGCTTCGGCGGCTGAGGATCGCCGCACCGGGCACTGGCCCTCACGTTACGTGAGGCTGATATGTTCCCGGCATGCTCCCTCGACTACTGCGCACGTACTTGCACCCCTATACGGGGCTGCTGGTGTGCGTCCTGGTGCTTCAGTTCGCTGAGGTGATGGCCTCCCTGTATCTCCCCACCCTCAACGCCGACATCATCGACAAGGGTGTGGCCACCGGGGACACCGGTTATATCTGGAGGATGGGCGCGTTCATGCTGGGGGTCAGCCTGGCCCAGGGCGTGTGCACGGTGCTGGCGACCTACCTGGCGGCGCGCGCGGCGATGAGCATGGGCCGGGACCTGCGCGGCGAGGTCTTCGACCGGGTCAGCGGCTTCTCGGAGCGGGAGATCTCCGCCTTCGGGGCGGGTTCGCTCATCACCCGCAACACCAACGACGTCCAGCAGGTTCAGATGCTGGTGATGATGAGTGCCACGATGCTGGTGACGGCGCCGTTCATGGCGCTGGGCGGCATCTTCATGGCGGTCACGCGCGCCCCGGGCCTGTCGTGGCTGATCGGGGTGTCGGTTCCGATCCTGCTGATGGCGGTGGGGCTCATCGTGAGCCGGATGCTGCCCCTGTTCCGCTCCTACCAGGACAGGCTCGATGCCATCAACCGGGTGATGCGTGAGCAGCTCACCGGCATTCGGGTCATCCGCGCCTTCGTGCGCGAGCAGGCCGAGACCGAGCGCTTTCGAGGGCGCCAACACCGATATCGCCCGGGTCGGCGAGCGCGTGGGGCAGCTCTTCGTCCTGCTGTTCCCGCTGGTGATGCTGGTGCTGGACGTGACGATCGTCGGCGTCATCTGGTTCGGCGGCCACCGGGTCGGCGACGGCGACGTGGAGGTCGGCACCCTCATCGCCTTCATGTCCTACCTCATGCAGATCCTCATGGGCATCGTCATGGCGAGCTTCATGACGATCATGATCCCGCGCGCCGCCGTGTGCGCCGAGCGCATCAGCGAGGTGCTGGCGACGCCGCCGACCATCACCTCCTCCCCCGACGCCGTCGATACCTTCCCGGCTCCCGGGACGGTCGAGATGCGTGACGTCACCTTCGTCTACCCCGACGCCGACGCCCGCGTCCTGGCGGAGGTGAGCTTCACGGTCCAGCCCGGGACGACGACGGCGGTCGTCGGCTCGACGGCGTCGGGCAAGTCCACGGTGGTGCGGCTGCTGGCCCGGTTGCTGGAGGCCAGTAGCGGGCAGGTGCTCATCGGCGGCACCGACGTGCGTCAGGCCGACCCCGAGGCGCTGTGGTCGCAGATGGGGCTCGTGCCCCAGCAGCCCTTCCTGTTCGCCGGCACCGTGGCCTCCAACCTGCGCCTGGGGCGTGAGGAGGCCACCGACGACGAGCTGTGGGAGGCCCTTCAGGTCGCCCAGGCCAAGGACTTCGTTGAGGCGATGGACGGGGGTCTGGAGGCGCCCATCGCCCAGGGCGGCACGAATGTCTCGGGTGGTCAGCGTCAGCGCCTGGCCATCGCCCGGGCCCTGGTGTGCCGGCCCGACATCCTCATCTTCGACGACTCCTTCTCGGCCCTGGATGTGTCCACTGACGCGCGGTTGCGTGAGGCCATGGGGCCGGCGACGGCCGGCATCACGAAGGTGATCGTTGCCCAGCGGGTCTCCACGATCGTCGAGGCCGACCAGATCCTCGTCCTGGACGGCGGCCACCTGGTGGGCAGCGGCACGCACACCGAGCTGCTGGCCACCTGCTCCGTCTACCGCGAGATCGTCACCTCCCAGCTCGGAGCGGAGGCCGCAGCATGAGCAGGAACGCGAGCAGCCACATGGGCAAGAAGGCCGGCAGGAACACCGGCGACAACGCCGGGAGCGGTGCGAGCGCCGCCGTCGGCCCCGACGAGCTCAACGAGGAGGACCTCAAGCTGGCCGCTGAGGCGCAGGCCGCCTCGGGCGACTGGCACGACGGGCCGCCCCCGGGCAGGGCCGAGGCCTTCTGGCCCTCCTTCAAGCGGATGGTCGGGCTGCTGGGCGTCTACCGGGTCTCCCTGGTGGTTGTGGCCCTGGCCGCGGTGGGCACGGTCGTGCTGGCCGTGGCGGCCCCCAAGGTGCTGGGCCAGGCCACCAACGTCATCTTCGAGGGCGTGGTCTCCACGATGCTGCCGGCCGGCACCACCAAGGCCCAGGCCATCGAGGCCCTGCGGGCACGGGGGATGGATGACTTCGCCGCCATGCTCTCGGCGATGGACGTCGTCCCCGGTGCGGGCATCGACTACACCCGCCTGGGGCGGATCCTGATGGTGGTGCTGGGCCTGTACGTGGGTTCGAGCCTGCTCAACTGGCTTGAGGGCTGGCTCATCAACCGCATCACCATCAAGGCCCTCTACCGGCTGCGCGCCCAGGTGGAGGACAAGGTCCATCGCCTGCCGCTGAGCTACTTCGACACCGTTCAGCGCGGTGAGCTGCTCAGTCGCCTGACCAACGACGTCGACAACGTCACCAACACCCTCCAGCAGTCCCTGTCCGGCGCCCTGACGGCGATCCTCACGGTGGTGGGGGTGCTGGGGATGATGTTCTCCATCTCCTGGAAGCTGGCGCTGGTGGCGCTCATCATGTTCCCGCTCATGGGTGTGGTGTTCGGGGCGATCGGGCCGCGCTCGCAGAAGGCCTTCACCCACCAGTGGGCGCGCACCGGCAAGATCAACACCCGGGTGGAGGAGTCCTTCTCCGGGCACGCCCTGGTGCAGGTCTACGGGCGCACGGCCTCGGTGCGCGAGGCCTTCGCCGCCGAGAACGAGGAGCTGTTCCGGGCCTCGCTGCGCGCCCAGTTCCTCTCCGGGATCATGATGCCGATCATGCTGGTCATCGGGAACATCAACTATGTGGCCATCGCGGTGGTCGGCGGCGCCATGGTCGCCTCCGGGTCGCTGCGCCTGGGTGACGTGCAGGCCTTCATCCAGTACTCCCAGCAGTTTTCCCAGCCCCTGGGCCAGCTCGGCGGCATGGCCACGGCCGTGCAGTCCGGGACCGCGAGCGCCGAGCGGATCTTCGAGCTGCTCGACGCCGAGGAGGAGCGTCCTGACGACGTCGCACCGGGGAGCGCCGGTGCGACGATAGCGGCGGGCACCGCGGGTACTGCCGGCACCGCGACCGCCGATGCCGGGGAGGCCGCGGATGCCGGCCGGGCCTCGGGGGTCGGCGCCGGCGCCGCGGCGGCTTCGCCGAAGAGCCCGGCGGGGCCGGGTGTCATCGAGATGGAGCACGTGCGCTTCTCCTACAACCCGGAGGTCGAGCTCATCCGGGACCTGTCGCTGCGGGTCGACCCCGGACACACGGTCGCGATCGTAGGGCCCACGGGAGCGGGCAAGACCACCCTGGTCAACCTGCTCATGCGCTTCTACGAGCTCGACGGGGGACGCATCCTCATCGACGGGCGCGACATCGCCACCATGACGCGCCACGACGTGCGGCGCCGCACCGGTATGGTCCTGCAGGACCCGTGGCTGTTCGCCGGCACGATCCGCGAGAACATCCGCTACGGGCGGCCCGGGGCCAGTGATGAGGAGGTCGAGGCCGCCGCGAGGGCGTGCTTCGTCGACCACATCATCAAGGCCCTGCCGCAGGGGCTACGACACGGTCCTGGAGGAGGACGCCGCCAACATCTCCGCCGGCGAGCGCCAGCTGCTCACGATCGCGCGGGCCTTCGTGGCCAACCCTGCCGTGCTCATCCTCGATGAGGCCACCAGCTCGGTGGACACCCGCACCGAGCTGCTGGTCCAGCAGGCGATGAACGCGCTGCGCGAGGGCCGCACGAGCTTCATCATCGCCCACCGACTGTCGACGATCCGTGACGCCGACACCATCCTGGTGATGGAGCACGGAGACATCGTCGAGCAGGGCAGCCACGATGAGCTCATCGCGGCGGGCGGCGCCTACGCGCGCCTCCACGCGGCCCAGTTCGCGGGCGGCGCCACCGTCGCCGTCGAGGACTGAGGCCCGAGCCGGTTCACGGCTCGGGCGGGGCGTCGACGGGGCCGGCGCGGGCATGGGCAGTGGCCTGACGGGGCCGGCCGAGGATCGTCGTCGGGACGACGACGCTGACGGTGACATCCTCACCGGCCACGGAGCAGGCGCTCACCGAGGCGCCGTTGGCGGCGGCGACGCGCTGCGCCATGGCACAGGGGTCACCGGGGGCGATGACCGAGGACAGGACCGTGGCACCGGAGATGGCCGCGAGGTCGGCGGCGGCCCGGGCCCGACCGGTGGCGCTCTGGGCCTGGATGAGGCCCGCGATGCCGACGGCCGCGGCCAGCAGCACGGCGATGACGCCGAGCGAGTAGACGGTCCCCGAGCCGCGCTCGTCCCACCCGGGGCTCATGGGCTGCTCGGTTCGGTGTAGGCGCAGGCGCGGGCGCGCGCCGTCAGGCCCAGCCCACCCAGCGGACCGGGGACGGGTCGGGCGGCGGTGACGCAGGTGAGCTCGCCCTGCTCGACGCCGAGGCTCACCCCACCGGCCACGCGCTGGGCGGCCCCGGTGTAGTCGGCCTGGCCGATGGCGGCCTGGCGGGCGGCGGTGCGGGCGGCGTCGGCCACCCGCAGCTGGGTGACGCCGGCACTGACCGCCGCCAGAACCATCAGCAGCACGAGGACGACGGCGGGCAGCGACAGTGCCGTCTCGGCTGTCACCATCCCTGCCTCTCCTCGTCCGATGCACCCGTACCGGTCGTCGACCCCGCGGCCTCGGCGAGGCCGACGACACGGTGAGGGATACGGTTCCGCACGGTCGGAAGGCCGGCGGGAAGCGGGACCCGGGCGGCGACGTCGGCCACCGCCGGGTGCCCGGGCCACTCGGGGGCGAGCGCGCCCACCTGCTGCGATGACGCCGCACATCACACCGAGAGCGCCGACTCGATGATGGACTGCAGGGCGCCGCTCAGGCTGCCCGAGCGCATGAGCGCCAGCAGCAGGCCCGCGAAGGCTGCGGCCGCCAAGGTCCCGATGGCGTACTCGGCGGTGGCCATGCCGTCCTCCTTGGACGCCAGGCGCCGCAGGACAGCCGGCAGCGCTGACGCGTCACCCTGGCGGACCAGCATCACACCGGTGCGCAGAGCGCGCAGGGTGGTTCTGGTGGGTCTCCTCATGGTGGTTCTCCTCTGGTTTGGCGGGTACCAGCACGCGGCTGCTCCCCAGCGGGCACGGTGCCCGCTCAACCAGAATCAGCCCGCACCGCGGCCCTGCGCTCACGGGTTCCTCAGCCCTGTGGAGATCACCTGCAGTCCCAGGTCTGTGGAGCCCGACACACCGCACAATCAAGCCGATCCTGTACGATCACAGAAAATCAACTCAGCCAGCTAACCTCGCCACACCTTCTGTTATTCGCTGGAAACTAAGAAGACCTCTTGATGGACTCTACAATCGACACAAGTGCCTCTATCGAGTCACGTAATTCCTTTTCAGTGACTTCGACATTCAAATGATTCTCTGGATGATGAATAGAGTTACGAACAAATACAGGAAGTGTTGTTTTATATTTTTGGGTCGAACTGCGAGCCCAATCCCAGCCTTTCTCCAATCCCTTGCTCACAAGATAGGAGTCAACTTCCTTTTCTGTGGCAAATTTACCATCCCCCCTTCTGTGATTCGAGGTGATGTTGCACGTAACCATAGAGCTCATTATGAAAGTCATTGCTGCACACATTAAATGCCCTGTAGTTAATTTCACCCCACGTTGGCTCCCCTAATCCAAATATGCCGAATTGAGTGGACATGTCGACACGCCTCTCAGCCCCTTGGCCCGCAAGAACCGTGAGAAGATGAGCACTATGATCAAATTTGCGAATCAAATATGGGGAATGAGTGACAATGAACACTTGTTCGCGATCGCCAATCTTACTCAGAGCCTCACCAAGCTTGAGTTGCGCACTTGGGTGCAGCCACGTTTCCGGCTCATCCAACATAAGCACGAGCGGCGTCGGATTACTTTTATCAGCAAGAGCGGATGATCGGGCATACATTTGGATGATGCCAAGAGCAATAGCCCTTTGCATGCCGGTCCCCTTCCCGTCAACAGGCGTTTCACCGGCCCCATCATCCACATACATCTTCCCCTGTTTCATGAACACAGTCGCATCAGGCAATCCAAAATCGAAACGAAATCTAGCCTGCCCATATTGTTCGCGGACAAGTTCTTCTATTCCTTCCGCAAGAACTTTCGTTTCCTCCAAGAAAGACCCCTCACCTTCGAAGGAAAAAGCTTTTTCATGAGCCTCCGCAAGGTCCTTCCAACGGTCAGTTTGAGTAAAGTGCCTAAATGAAGAGTCAAGAAGGCGACCAAGTGTCTTATTGCTGGCGAAATCGATATGATCACCTGGCTGCGCGTTCGCCCAAACTGCCTCAAAGTCAAAAATTGCTTTTACTTTAGCGTCGATACCAGTAACGTTCTCAAACTTCTCGCGTTCAGGATGCCAGAAACACACAGCTTTGACATCAACCTTCTTATCTCTACCGTTCTGAACCACGGTTCGCAACTCACTGCTTCGCTCCAGGCGAAGAACTCTTTGCCCTTCATCCTCAAAGACAAAGTCTTTGAGGACTTTAAACTTATCCTGCGCCACCAACCCGTCAATATCGCCCGAAATGTCTACTTCTACCCTGGTTGCTCCATCTGAATCGGAGCAATAGAATTTATCGGGAGTCCACCTTGTCGCGGACGGCCCCTCAAACATGAACAAAAGAGCTTCGAGCACGGTCGATTTTCCACTATTATTATCGCCAACAAAGAAGTTAACCCCTGGCTTGAACTCAAAGCGATGCGCTCCTCGAAAACTCTTCACGTTTTCGATAATGACACTTCTCAGATGCATACAGTCCTCCATACAACTCAAAGGAAATACCTCTCCAATCTTACGGATTCTATCAGAATAGTTCCCTGTTAGGCCCGGAGTTGTCCAGGCGTCGGCCGATCTGCCCGGTCGCTTCCCGCGACAGCGAGTGGCCGAAGCCTCCCCAGGCGGCGCTACTCGATTAGCACCTGGGCACCGCGTAGGACTCCTTTGCCCAGTCGACAACGTGGGTCAAGCAAAGTGAGGCCGCCTTGTCATCGAAGAGGCGCACCACCTGGACCCGGAAAGCCTCAGCGATCGCGTCGTCGTCCAGGCGGCCCAACTGCAGGGAGGGAGAGAAACCGAAGATGCCATCGGCACCATCCGCCCTGGGCCCGCGGCACTCGTAGATCTCGCAGAACGGCCCCTAGTAGCTGATGGCCGAGCCGGCGAACTGATCGGCACGCCAGCGAGTACCCCCTGCCCCGAGCTCGGTGATGATCCCGGCGACCTCGTGGCCGGGCATCACCAGGAAGACGGTGCCCTTACCCGACGCCGCAGTGGCAGCGATGTCCACGTAGCAGACCCCGCTGGCGACGACGTCTTCCCATAAGCCCGGCTTCACTGGCGGAGGCTCTTACGGTAGGGGCAGACCAGGGGCGCCCCTCTGCTCGCCGACCTGTACGACGACGTTGCTCGACATGTTCTTCATCCTTCCCCGCCAAGCGATGTGTACCCCGACATCGCAGCGAATGCTTCCGGGCGGGTGCATGTCACGCGCACGGGTGCCGGATTCCTGCTCCCCGTACGCGCAGACGGCACCCGCCGGTATCGATCGCCTCAGCCCTCGATGAGCTCGCGGATCTCGGCGGCGGTCAGGGCCGCTGGGCTGAGGCCGCCCGTGCCCGCCGCGCCCGCGGTCCCGGCCAGCCCCCCGGCGCCCTCGCCGCCGTCCTCGACGTCGCCGGTCCCTTCGACGACCCGGGCGAAGAGCTCGGCTTTCTTCTCCTTGAGGGCCATGACCTTCTCCTCGATCGTGTCGGCCGAGACGAGCCGGTAGACCATGACCGGCTTGTCCTGGCCGATCCGGTGGGTGCGGTCGACGGCCTGCTCCTCGGCCTGCGGGTTCCACCACGGGTCCAGCAGGAAGACGTAGTCGGCCTCGGTGAGCGTGAGCCCGAACCCGCCGGCCTTGAGGGAGATGAGGAAGACGTCGGCCCCGCCGGCCCGGAAGGCATCGATGACCTCCTGGCGGTTGGAGGTGCCACCGTCCAGGTAGGTGGTTCGCACGCCGGCGGCCTCCAGGTGCTCGCGCACGCCGGAGAGGTAGCGCGTGAACTGGGAGAAGATGAGGGCGCGGTGCCCCTCGGAGATGATGGGGTCCAGGTGCTCCAGCAGCACCTGGATCTTGGCCGACGGGCTCGGTCGCCGACCGGGCCCCCGCTGCCCCTTGGCCGGCGCGGCGACTGCCTTGCCCTTCGTGCCCCTCGCACCGCGGGCCGGTGTCCTACCGGAGGCGGCCTTCCCGCCGGCAGCACCCGCGCCCGCGGCACCCTCGGCGTCCCCCGGCTCAGTCCCGTCCCCGCCGTCGACGAGCGCCGGGTCGAGCGCCATCTGCCGCAGGGTGGTGAGTGCCTTGAGCGCGATGAAGCGCGACTGGGCGGTGTCCTCCTCCAGCAGCCCGAGGATCCTCTGCCGCTCGCGGGCCAGGCGCTGGTCGTAGGCCTTGCGGTGCTTGGCGCCCAGCTCGACGGTCAGGACCTGCTCGGTCTTGGCGGGCAGGTCCGCGGCCACCTGCTCCTTGGTGCGCCGCAGCAGGAAGGGCCGCATCCTGCGCCGCAGCCGGCCCAGCGCCTCGGCGTCCCCGCGGTCGATCGGCTTGCGGTAGACCTGCCCGAAGCGCTCGGGATCGGGCAGCAGCCCCGGCGCCGCGATGCTCATGAGCGCCCACAAATCCATGAGCGAGTTCTCCAGCGGTGTGCCCGTGATCGCGATGGTCGACGGCGACCGCAGCCGCCGCACGGCCTTGTAGGTGGCCGAGGCGTGGTTCTTGACGAACTGGGCCTCGTCGCACACCACCCAGGCCCAGTCCTGGGCGATGAACTCCTCCTCGCACAGTCGCGCGATCGTGTAGGAGGTGACGACGACGTCGCAGCCCTCCGCGATCTGCGCCAGGGTCTCCTCGCGCTTGGCGGCCGTCCGCTCACGGCCCGCACCCGCAGCCCCGGGCAGAAGCGCTCGGCCTGTTCCACCCAGGAGCCGACGACGGAGGTCGGCGTGATGACGAGCACCGGCCCGGTCCCCTCCGGCTCATCGGGGTCGCTGGAGCCGGTCGGCTCAATGGTCGGGTCGCCCGCCCCGTTCCGCGGGGCGTCCCCCGAGTCGGTTCCGACGTCGGCCGGCCCCCGCCCCTGAGCCTCTCCGCGCTGCTCGATGAGGCCTTGGACGGCGGCGAGCACCTGGACGGTCTTACCCAGTCCCATGTCGTCGGCCAGTACCCCGCCGAGGCCCGCCCGGCGCAGGAAGTCCAGCCACCGGTAGCCCTCGAGCTGGTAGGGGCGCAGTGTCGCCAGCATCCCCTCGGGCACGGGCACCCCATCGGCTCCCTCACCGGCACCGCCCGCGTTGCCGCCTCCGGGGGACCGCCCATCGGCGTGCTCGGCCACGGCCTCGGCGGCGCGGGCCCGCTCCAGCAGCCGCCCGACCCGCTCGTTCCAGCGGGCCGTGGCTCGCCCGATGACGCCGAGGGACTCCAGGACCTCGTAGTAGCCGGCGTGCAGGGCGCTGACCCGCAGCTCGCCGTGCGCCTGCGGGTCGGCCAGCTCGCGGCCCTCCTCCATGAGGCGAGCCAGGGCCTCAATCTCCGGTCGGTCGATGCTCACCCACGTGCCCGACTCCAGGAGCACCTCGGGCTCACCGGTGGCCACGGCCGCCATGAGCAGGGCGATGGGGATCTCCTCATCGCCCAAGTGGACGCGCACGGACAGGGAGAACCAGTCGGGGCGGTCCTCGTCGTCGCTGACGCTGGTGGTGATGACGGGGGCGGCGTCGGCCTCGCGGTAGTCGGGGACGTCGTCGTCGACCTCGACGTCGAAGGCCTCCAGCTCCCGCAGGACCGAAAGCGTCTCGGTCATGAAGCGGGCCGTGCCCATGCCGCGCAGGTCCAGGGGCTGCCAGAGGGCCGGGTGCTGCCCGGCCAGGGGCAGCAGGCGGTTGAGGACCTCGCGGGCCAGGCGGGTCTCCCCCTGGAGGTCCCGACCGGCGGTCTCGCCCTCGATTCGGCCCTCGGCCGCCGCCGACAGGTCGGGCAGGACATGCCTGTGCCGGGTCTCGCCGTCCTCGCCGACGTAGCGGACGGACCACTCGGTGGTCAGGTGGTGCTCGGTGGTATCGACGTGGACCGCGAGCGCGGCGCGCAGCGTCGTGGGCCGGGGCAGGTGGATGGAGGCGTCGGCGGACAGGACCGGCAGCGCCCGGGTGAGGGCATCGAGGTGCTCGGTCTCGAAGCGCTCGACGTCCTCTGCCGGGATGGTGATGGCCTCGCCGTCGCCCAGCAGCACCCGGGAGAGGGCCTCGGTGGGGCGCGGCTCGATCGGCATGAGGAGCAGCTCGCGCCCGGGCATCCAGGTGTAGAAGCCGTGGACGGGGTCGCCGATCGGCATGAGGGAGAAGCTCAGGCGCAGTCCGGGGACCTGCAGGCGGCGCAGCTCCTCGACGTCGTCGATCTCCAGGGCGGGGGTGATGGCGACGCCTCCGTCCTCCTCCCGGGTGAGGTGGACGCCGCCGCGCAGCCCCTCGGCGAGGTGGACGGGCATGCCGTGGCGCTGGGCGGTGGTGAGGGTCAGGCCGGCCGCCACCCCGCGGCGCAGCACGTCCCAGACGCGGGCGGGCGCGGTCGTCAGGGAGACGCGGTCGTCGGCGTAGTAGAAGCCGTGGCCGCCGACCATGCCGGCCAGCTCACGCAGGACGCCCATGACGTCGGGGTCGACGTCGTCGTCGAGGCCACCGGTGGCGATCTGGCTCCAGGCGGCGCCCTGCCGGTTCCAGCCACGCTTGCCCTCGATGAGCGGCAGCATGGACAGGCCGGCAGGGGTGCCCCACATGCTGCCGGGGTCGTCGATGATCTCCAGGGCCATCCGACGGCGCGGGGCGCGCTCCACCTGCAGCAGGTCGGCCAGTCGGCCCTCCCAGGGGGCGAGATGGCCGGCGGTGGCGGCGGCGTCGGGCTCGGCCTGCGCCAGGGTGCGCGCGGTGATGAGCAGGGCGGCCACGTGCTTGCAGTTGCTGCCCACCGGGCACGAGCAGGTGCCGGCCCAGGACGCCGGAGCGCTGCCTGCGCTCTGCTTGCGGAAGACCATGGTCTGGTAGGTACGCGCGCCCGAGCCCTTGGACTGGGCGCTGATGATGTCCCCGTCCCCGGCGACGCCGACGCCGCGCACCCGCCCCTTGCGCGCGTAGTCCAGGCCGCGCTGAAAGGCCCGGTGGCCGACCCGGCTGATGATCTGGTCATCAGTGAGCTCCACCGGCCAGTCGTCATGCCGAATCGCGCGAGCCATGGCCCCAGGTTAAACACGGGGTACGACACGTTCGGGCGCCATCCGGCCACCGATCGCACGCCCAGCGCGAACGGTCCCGGTCCCGCACCCGGTCACGCGGGGGGTGTGCTGGGGGACCCGGTGAGGGACCGACCCCGGCACGGCCGGGAGGGCGGCGGTACGGTCGGGAGGGCCGACGCATCCCCCTTGAGGAGGAGCCGGGTCGGACCCGGATCTCGCACCCCAGAGGGATCACATTCCGATCACGGCGGGTTGTACTGGAGTCATGAATGCGATGCTGATCTGTGAAGAGCTGTTCCTGCTGCTGACCAAGGACTCCGGGAAGCCGGAGAGCCGCATGACATACCCGGTCTACGGGCTCACCGGCGCGCTGCTCACCGACCTGCTGCTGGCCGGCCGCATCAGCCTGACCGAGGAGCGCAGCCCCCGCATCTACATCGTCAGCTCCGAGCCGACCGGGAACCCCGTGCTGGACCGGGCCCTGGAGATCCTGCCTACCAAGGACGGCAAGCGATTCTCCTCCCTGGTGGCCTGGGGCAAGCTCAACCCCACCCGTCACATCGCCGAGTCCTTGGAGGCGGCCGGGGTGGTGCGCATCCACACCGGCGGGCTGTTCGGCTCGCTGAACCCCAGCTACCCCACGCTCGACCCCGTCCCCGAGCGGCAGCTGCGGGCGCGCATCGACGGCGCCCTGCGCGGGGTGCAGCCACCGACCGGCGCCGACATCGCCCTGCTGTCGATCCTGCAGGCGCTCGGTGTTGCGCAGGTCGTCCTGCCGCAGCAGGAGACCGGTCTCAGCCGCGGCGAGCTCAAGCGCCGGATCAAGGAGATCGCGGGCGAGAACCCCGTGGGGCGTGCGGTGCAGCGGGCCGTGGAGGCCGTGACGATGGCCATCGTGAGCACCGCGAGCGCCGGGGCAGTGGCCTCGTCGAGCTGATCGGGGCCGGCCCTCCAGGCATCTCCGACCCCGTCCCGACCCCGTCGGGGACATTCTGCGCCGCGGGGGGGGCATTTCGCGCGGACAGGGACACAACCCACCGCCTTGGGCAGCACCACGAAGGATGCGGCCGGGGACATTCCGCGCCGCCGGGTGCGTGTCCTTCCGGGCGGGGGCATTCGACGCCGTCGGGGACCGGAATCCTGTCACCGAACGCGCGAGACGTCCCCGGCTGGAGCGGAACGTCCCCGCACGCGCAGGATGTCCCCGTCGGCGAGTACCGTCATCCGTCTCCGAGGGCACACAGCAGCAGATCCTGCTCGACGTCGGACAACGGCTCGACCCCGTCAGCGCCAGCAGCAAAAGCGACCCCGGCCAGGACCGCCCCCAGAACCAGTCGGGCCCCGGAGTGAGAATCCAGATCGGGAGCACTCTCGCCTCGTTCCCGAGCCCGGCCCCAAACCTGCTCCAGATGAGAGCGAGTGGCGGCGAGGAGCTGACCGAGAAACAGCTCCCTGAGGTCCTGGTCCTGGGGCAGCTCGCCCAGAAGAGACAGCACCGCCCGACCTGTGGCCCCTGACAGTGACCGGTTCTTGTGAGCGATGAAGGCCCGCAGGTCACCTTGCAACGAACCAGTATCGAAGTCCTCGGCCGCGGAAGCGCCGGAACCCGCTGCCTCATCAGCTTCATCGGCCACGCCGGTCTCGATCATGCGCTAGTCGCAGCCAGGACGAGTTCACGCTTGGTAGGCCATCGGCGGTAGAGGGTGGCGGTGGAGACGCCGGCGCGCCGGGCCACGGCCGCCGTCGTCAGCGCGGCGTAACCGCTCTCGGCCAGGAGGTCACGCACGGCCAGCATGATCGCCGGCCCCAGAGCGGCATCAACCGGCCGTCCCGGGGCGCGCTTGCTCCTCGGTGCTTGTGAGCCCACTGCGTTCATGAGGAGATCGTACCGACTAATAATGAAACTGATTGACTTCGTTTCCTAGGGGTGTCAGGATGCGGCCATGCAATCACCGGCAGCACACTCCAGTGACAACACTGACAACTTCGACTCCGCCATCGTTCTGAGCGGTATCCCGATCGACACCAGCAGCCCTGTCATGGTCACCGGCGCCACCGGCTACCTGGGTAGCTGGGTCACCAAGGGCCTGCTCGACGCCGGCGTCACCGTCCACGCCGCCGTGCGCGATCCCCAGAACACGAGCAAGGTCGCCCACCTGAACCGTATGGCCGAGCAGGCGCCGGGCACTCTGCGCCTCTTCACCAGCGACCTGCTCCAGCCCGGCTCCTACAACCAAGCCATGGAAGGCTGCGCCGTCGTCATCCACACAGCCTCGCCGTTCATTCGCGCAGTCGCAGATCCTCAACGAGACCTTGTCGCCCCAGCACTGCAAGGAACCCGCAACGTTCTGGCCGGCGTCGAGCGCACCCCGTCGGTCACGAGAGTGGTCCTCACCAGCTCCATCGCCGCCATGTACGGCGACGCCGCGGATATCGAGGGCTACCCGGGGAGAATCCTGACCGAGACCTGCTGGAACACCACCTCCTCCCTGTCCCACGAGCCCTATGCCTATTCCAAGACCCTTGCGGAGAAGGAGGCGTGGCGGCTGGCCGCAGGGCAGGATCGGTGGAGGCTGGTGACCGTCAACCCGTCCATGATCCTCGGCCCCTCACTGAGCAGCGCCCCCACCAGCGACAGCTTCTCCACGATTCGGATGATGATCGACGGCACTGCTCGCCTCGGAGCGCCGCGTGTAGGAATCAGCGTCGTCGATGTCCGCGAGGTGGCACAGGCGCATATTGCCGCCGCCTTCCTGCCTGAGGCTCACGGCCGCTACATCGCCTCCGCGGAGGACACCGACATCTTCGCTCTCACAAGCACTCTGATTCCGCGCTTCGGCAGGTCGCTCCCGTTGCCGCGGCGGGCCCTGCCTCGGCCCGTCGTCGTCGCCATGGCACCCTCGGCTCGGACAGACTCGCACCTATATTCGGCGCAACGTGGGTTATGCGGTTCGCTCCGACGCCTCCCGGAGCCGCCTCGAACTGGGCACCCGATACCGACCCATCCAGGCATCCATGGAGGAGATGGTCGAGCAGATGCTCGCCCAGCAGGGTTAGTCATCGACTCGCTCAGTCCCTCCAACGGCCGGGGACATTCCGCGCCGCCGGGTGCGTGTCCTTCCGGGCGGGGGCATTCGACGCCGTCGGGGACCGGAATCCTGTCACCGAACGCGCGAGACGTCCCCGGCTGGAGCGGAACGTCCCCGACCGCGTGAGATGTCCCCGTCGGCGGGAGAACGGGCAGGAGGCTGGACGGGAGGCCGGGTGAGAGGGCCGGGGCCGTCAATAGGGCTGAGTCTGGGGCCGTCACTCACCGCGAGACCGTCAATGAGGCCTGGGCCGGGACCTTCAATAGAGCTGAGTCTGGGGCCGTCACTCACCGCGAGACCGTCAATGAGGCCTGGGCCGGGACCTTCAATAGAGCTGGGTCAGGTGCCGTCACTCGCCGCGGGGCCGACGTCGTCGGGCCGCCCGGGAGGTGCCGCCGTGTCTGCGCAGGTGGTGCCAGCGCTCGCGCCACAGGGCGTGATCCTGCTCGATCTCGGCCAGGCGGGCGGCCAGGCGGTGCGACTCCTCCAGCGAGAGCCCTCGGGCGTGCATCCCCAGCTCGGCCAGGCGCGCCATCGTCGGTGTCGCCTGCTCGCGCAGGTCGGGCAGACCCACCAGGTCGGGCTGCGTCGGCCGCCTCACTCCCGTCGCCGGGGTGCGCTCCCCCACCGGCAGCCTGATGCCGCCAGGCGGCGATGCCGGTCGGCGCGGCTCCGAGACCTGCTCGCCGACCGGGACCGTGGCCTCCTCGGGGGTGCGTCCGTCGGGGGCGGCCGGCCCCTGGACGACGCGCATCACCTCGTTGGCCGGAACGTGGTCGCTCCGGTGGCCCAGCGCCAGCCCGGCGGCAGGCAGGACGAGCACCGACAGCACCCCGGCCAGCACGAGGGTGGAGGCGAAGGAGGTCGACATGGCCTCGGCGCTGACCGCCACCTGGGTGACGGCCACGATGATGGGCAGGGCCGTCGTCGAGTAGACGGCGATCTGGAGGCTCTGGCGCATCGAGTAGGCGGACGAGCCGTCCCTGCGCCGCTCCGCCCGGGAGGCCAGCCACACCGGCACGCCGCGCACGAGCACCAGCAGCACGAAGAAGGCCAGCAGGTTGACCAGGTCCCCGCCGTCGAGTCCGGCCTCGATGCCCATGCCGGAGGTGACGAAGAAGATCGGGACGAAGAACCCGTAGGCCAGCCCGTCGAGCTTCTCCTCGAACTCGGCGTCCCCCTCGGGCAGGGCGTGACGCAGGACGAAGCCGGCGGCGAAGGCCCCCAGGACGACGTCGAGGTCGAAGATGGCGGCGATCGCGCACAGCCCCACCAGGAGCAGGACGGTGGCCCGGATGGTGGTCTGCGCCGTCGTCGAGGCCCCCAGGTGGATGGCCTCGACCAGGCGGCGCCCCACGCGCTTGACGCGGCTGGTGAAGCGGACGATGAGCAGGGTGATGATGAGGAAGACGCCCAGGATCACCATGCTCGCCCAGGTGGAGCGCGAGCCCAGCAGCAGCGCCATGACGAGGATCGGCCCCACCTCGCCGACGGCACCGTGGTTGAGGATCGAGGCGCCCACCGCCGTGGGCAGCAGGCCGCGGTCGCGCAGGATCGGCAGGATCGTGCCGATGGCCGTGGAGGTCATGGCGGTGGCGATGGCGATGCCGTTGGCCGACGCCGCCCCTCCGGTCACCCCGATGACGCTGACCGCACCGAAGGCCAGTCCCAGCGAGAGCAGCCAGGCGACGGCGGCGTGGCGCCCGCCGGCCCCGCGCAGTTCGTTGATGTCGATCTCGTAACCGGCCATGAGGAAGAGGAAGGCGACGCCGAGCTCGCGCAGCAGCTCGATCGAGGAGTCCTCGACGGCCAGTCCCAGGCCGTGGGGGCCGATGAGCATTCCGCCCAGGATGAGGAGGACCACCTCGGGCACGAGCCGCTTGGGGATGGTCCAGGAGATCAGCGGTGCCACGAAGGCCACCGCGACGATGAGCAGCAGGGAGGTGAAGACCTCGACCATATCGTCTCCTTGTCTCCAGTCGGATGCGGGGGTGCGGGAGGTGCGGAGCGCAGGGCCGGGCCCGGTGCACGGGTCCGCACGAGCCAGTGAGACTACCCCGACCTCGGCCGTCCGGGCCCGCCGTCGGGGCCGCCGGGCGCACGGGCCGCCATAAGGCGTCACAATGGGGGCATGCTCATGCCGTACTCCCCCTCCGCCGAACCACTCACGCGCCTGGCCGACGGGACGGTCAAGCAGATCAGCCCCTTCACCGGGCACCGAGGTGTGGACCGTGCCGGGACGCGCCAACCGGCCCATCTCGCACCCGGTGGCGGAGGTCCGACCGCTGGAGGAGGCCGACCGCACCCACAGCTGCGCCTTCTGCTCGGCGCGCTACCTGGAGACGCCCCCGGAGAAGGCGCGCCTCGTGCGCCGGGAGGACGGCGGTTTTGAGCGCCTCGACGCCGTGACCGCCTCCGCCCTGTTCGACACGGTGGCCGAGTTCCGGCGGGTGCCCAACCTCTTCGAGATCCTCTCCTTCGACTACTGGCACATCAACCACGGCTACGAGATCCCCGACGCCGCCCGCGAGCGCATGGAGGCCTACCTGGCCGAGCCGGCCGGCGTCGAGCACGTGGAGCGGGTGGCGCGCACCAAGCTGGCGGCCGCGGGCGCGGACCCGGACTCCTGGGACTCGATGAACGAACGGGCCCGTCGCACCTTCCTGGCGGCATTCTTCGCCGGGGGCCACGACGTCATCATCGGTCGGCGCCACTTCACCGACGACGCCGTCGACACCGCGGGCCTGGCCGGCTCGGGGACGCTGAGCGTGGCCGAGCACCGCGCCTACACTCGCCTGTCGATCCACGCGATGCACAGCCTGTACGAGGCCAACCGGTGGGTGCGCTACGTGGCCGTCTTCCAGAACTGGTTGCGGCCGGCCGGGGCGAGCTTCGACCACCTGCACAAGCAGCTGGTCGGCATCGACGAGCGCGGCGTGACCAGCCAGCTGGAGCTGCAGAAGGTGCGGGCCAACCCCAACCTGTACAACGAGATGGCGGTGGACTACGCCGCCTACCAGGGCCTGCTGGTGGCGAGCAACGAGCACGCGGTGGCCTTCGCCGGGTTCGGGCACCGCTACCCGACGCTGGAGGTGTACTCGACGTCGGCCGTTGCTGAGCCGTGGCTCATGAGCCGCGAGGAGGTCGACGCCGTCGCCGACCTGGTGCACGCCCTGCACGCGGCCACGGGCGCGGACGTGCCCAGCAACGAGGAGTGGCACCACAAGCCGCTCGACGTGGACCAGCCCATGCCCTGGCACATCACGCTCAAGTGGCGGGTGTCGACCCTGGCGGGCTTCGAGGGCGGCACGAAGATCTACCTCAACACCATCGACCCGTGGACGCTGCGCGACCGCGTGGTGGCGCGCCTGGAGGACCTGCGGGCCGACCGGCTCATCGCGCCGATGGCCGTGGGCGAGGAGTGCCCGATGACGCCCAACCGGCTCCTGTACAACCCGGTCCTCACCGCCCGGCCGTAGGGAGCACCACCCGAGCACGGGAAGCCGGGGGCGCGGGGACCCCCAACCATCATGAAACCTTCTTAAACAAAGAACGTCGCCCCAATAAATAATAATAGAATCTCACATATTCTCGGACACTGATTAGCATTAAATGAAAATGCGGGGCTTGAGGCTCCTACCCCATTGCGAGGATCGCAAACTGGGGAGCTTTCCCCGTTGCGAAGATGTTGTCACTGCAATAACATCGTGATCGATATTGCTTCCACCGCAGGCTGAAGCCGACTTGCAGCGAGGTCTTGTATCGCAGTTTCACCGGCAGCACACATCGAGGACTGCCCCCAGCCACGGCAGCTGCTTGTGCTTACCCAGGCCATGGGCCACTCACCTCACCGTGTGAATAAGCCTCATCTCCTCACACCATAAGAAACGGAGAACTCTTGCGCCTTCTTCCCCGTACTATCTCCAGTGTAGGAGTGGCTCTCGCCACTCTTCCCCTTGCTCTCGGCGCGCTCGCCACCCCGGGACTCACCCCTCAGGCCATCGCGGCTCAGGGGCAGACGGCTCTCGCCTCCCCCCAGCCCCTGCCTACCGCCCAGATCAACGGCGTCGTCTGGGATCAAACGATTGTCGGCAATGTCGTCTACGTCGTCGGCGAGTTCGATCAGGCCCGTCCGGCGGGATCCCCCGATAAGCAGAACGAGTCACCACGGTCCAACGCGATGGCCTACGACATCACCACGGGCGAGATGCTGGACTGGGCACCACAGCTCAACGCGGCAGCCAATGCGATCGAGGCGTCTCCTGACGGCTCCACCCTGTATATCGGGGGGAAGTTCACCTCGGTTAACGGCCAGCCCGCCTCCCACCTGGCCGCGGTGGACACCGCCGGCCAGTACAAGCCGCTGAATGGCGGCACTCCCGGCGGTGCGGTATCGCCCAACGGGACGGTGCGGGATCTTGAGCTGTCTCCTGACGGCTCCACCCTTTACATGGCTGGACTCTTCACGCAGGTCAACGACCTGGAACGGCTACGCGCCGCGGCTCTTGACCTGAAGACCCAGCAGGTGACCAGCTTCGCCCCCCGGGTCGACGACGAGTCCGAGGTTCGGACCATCACCGTCGCAGCCGACGGGTCGGCAATAGCCATCGGAGGCTCTTTCAAGACCGTCGAGGGGATCTTCCGACGCCTACGGCATGGCCATCCTGGAGAAGGACGGGGCGTTGCGGCACACCAACCTCGCCAAGGACATCAGAAACGCGGGCTCGATGTCCGGCATCATGAGCATGAAGTCGGACTCCAAGGGGCTCTATGGCACCGCCTACTCCATGGAGGGTTTCTTCGAGGGGATGTTTCGCGCAGACTGGAGCACCGGGGACATCAACCTTATGGCCGACTGCCACGGAGACAGCTACGATGTGCTGCCCACCAACGACGTCATCTACGTCTCCAGCCACACCCACGACTGCTCCAATATCGGTGGCGTCCCCGATCGCGCACAAGAAGGGGTCTACTACCACGCCATCGCCTTCTCCAGTGATGCCACTGGAACAGTAGGAACCAACACCGCCAACGGCTACGCCGATTTTGCTGGTCACCCCGCCCCCACCCAGTACAACGAGTTTCTTCCCGGTTTCGCGAATGGCGAGTACACCGCCTCCAAACAGGCCACCTGGACCGTTGAGGGAAATGATGACTACATCATTTACGGCGGTGAGTTCGTAGCCGTCAACGGAATTTCTCAGCAAGGTCTCGTTCGCTTCTCACTGAAAGGCGACAAGAAGGGACAAGAAGGAGGACAAGAAGGAAGAGAAGAAGGGGGACAAGAACGAGGGTAAAAAGCCAGAGGAAGAAAAAGGGAAGAATGACGACAAGAACGACTGGGGTGATCCTGAAGACGACTGGAATGACGAGGAGGATCAGCACGGCTGGGACGAAAGAAACGGTGACCATGACGGCTGGAACAACCACCAGCACGGATGGTGGTGATGATCAATGACATCGACTGAGATCGCTTCGCCGGACCTGGTTCGGGAGTCGCGTACCGATGAGCGGATCATCCGTCGAGGTGCAGGTCGCATGCGTCGACATGCGCCACGCGCTCGGATGCTGATCCTGCCCACTGCCCTGGTACTGGGACTGGGACTGGCCGCTTGCGGCGGCGGAAAGTCCACCGGCAGCACTGCTGCCAGTCCTTCTTCCTCACCATCTGCATCCGCATCCACCAGGGCAAGTGCGAGCGCGAGCACGAGTGCGAGTGCAAGCGCGAGTGCGAGCAGCTCGTCTACTCCTACTCCTACCCCTACCCCTTCGCCCTCATCAGCCGCCCCCAGCAGCCCACCGGCCGAGACCCCGGAGCCGACGGAGACCAAGCCGCCGGAGGATACCGCCTCAACAGCCGCGACACCGGACTCCTCGGGCATTGATCCGAACGCCGTGAAGAATGGAGACCTCTCGAAGGACCAGTACGGTGAGGTTTCTTTGGGCGAGACGGTCAATGTTGTTGATGGCGTGTCCATCTCCCTGGGACAGCCCCGGATCGAGGAGCTCACCGGCGGGCCCGGCGAGGTGGCTGGTTCCGGGATCGTCGTTCCAGTCACGCTGACGAACAGTTCGGGAACCGAGATCTCTCTGAGCGGTTTCACGACCTCGGCCAGCTACGGCGAGGGCGATGGAACACCTGCCAATGAGGTCCCCTCGGCTTCAAAGCGAGTGCCCGCCAAGCTGGCTGCAGGTGAGTCGGTGAGCGTCGACAGGGCCTTCGTCGTGCCCGCTGAAGGGCGGAAGAACGTCAAGGTCGTTGTCGACCTGGGTGCCGCCTACCACTCCGCCGTCTTCCGGGGGGCCATGGGCTGACCCTCCTTCCTTACCATCAGCCTCAGGTGGCGTTCGTCCTCGCTTGAGCGAGGACGAACGCCACCTGAGGCTCGTGGGGTACGGCGAGCGCGAAAACGGGCCTCGGCGGCCGCAGCAGCGTCAGCAGCCCAGGGCGCTGCGCTCCTCCGGCCCCACCCAGCCCGAGCGACCCTCCAGGGCGCGGAACCAGCGGGCCAGCGCCGGCCAGAAGGAGATGGACGGCGCCTCGCCACCGGGGTAGTGCTGGCGCCCGCCGTACTCGTAGGACTGGACAGTGGTGAACAGGCGGATGTCGCTGCCGGTGGGCTTGTCGCCGCACAGGTACTGCCCGATGGCGATGACGGCGGACAGGGCCGGCCCGTCGAGCATCGTCAGGCCGTCCTCGCGGGAGGCCTCCATCCGGGTGGCCCGGGCCAGGAGGGTGTCGATGACGTCGAAGCCCACGAGGACGCCGTTGGCCGCCGCCGCGGCCTTCTCCGGGTCCTGGGAAGTGGGTGGCCACCGCGTGGCCGACGTTGATCTGCGAGCCGATCCACTTGTCCCAGGCGTCGGTGGAGTTACGGCGGTTGAGCGGGTAGAGGTCCGGGGCGCCCTCGCGGTGGAGGTCCCACCAGGCGGTGGACAGGTCGAAGAGCAGGTCGCCGGAGTCGTCGCTGACGACCTCGCCGGTGGTGGTGTCCACCAGGGCCGGGACGGTGGGGGGGAGGCTCGTAGCCGGGGGTCTTCGCGTAGACATCGGCCAGCGAGCGGGCGCCGAGCTCCGGGTCGACGCCGGGCTCGCCGTCGGGACCGGTCAGCTCCCAGTACCCGTCCGCACCCTTGCCGTAGGTCCAGGACACGGGGATCGCCTCGGTCAGGCCCAGCAGGCGCCGGGCGATGAGGACGCGGCGGCACCACGGGCAGGCCCCTGACGCCACGAGTCGATAGCGCCCCGCCTCCACGGGCAGGTCGCCGCTGGGTACGAATCGGTGTGAGACTGCGATGGCCAAGGGGTGCCTCCCGGGAGGGTCGTCGAGGGGTCGTGGTGCCCAAGGCTTATCATTCCTTGCGCGTCGGCCACCGTCACCCGATTCACACGGGGCGGAATCTCGCACTCCGCACCCGCCGACGGGGACATTCTCGACTCAACGGGGGCATCCTGCGCGTTCGGGTGCAGGATTCCCGTCCCCGACGGCGTCGAACGCCCCCGCCCGGAACAACACGCCCGCGGCGGCGTCGAACGTCCCCGGCCACGGGCCAGGGAGGGGCTGCATCGCGGGCCGGGAACCGCGCCCCGGGATCAGCGCAACGTCTCCTCGATGGAGGCCACGAACTCCAGGGCGTCGTGACCGTCCCAGTGCGGCTCACCGAGCAGGTCGCGCACGCGCGCGCAGGCGGCCAGGGCCTCGTCGCGCTCACCGCGCTCGGCGTGCAGGCGGGCCAGCATGCACAGGGCGCGCGAGGCCGAGTCGCGGTCCTCGGTGTCCATGTAGCCGTCGTAGGCGGACTCGCAGTGCTGGACGGCCTGCCAGTTCTGGCCGGTGCGCCACAGGATCCAGGCCATGTCGTCGTGCCAGTCGCCGATCTCCCAGGCCGAGGAGTAGCCCTCGGTGTCGGCCACGCCGGCGAAGGCCTGGCGGGCCTCCTCCATGATCTCGCGGGCCTCGTCGAGCCGCCCCCGGGCCATGGGCAGGGTGAGGTCGTCCACCAGCGCCCTGGCCGAGCGGCGCAGCGCCCGCCCCCGGTCCAGGCAGCCCTGGTCGGTGCGGGTGTCCTCCAGGTCGGCGGCCTGGCGGAACAGGGCGGCGGCGCGCACATTGTCCTTGAGGTTGGAGGCGGCCATCGCCGCGTGCGAGAGGTACTCCGCCGCCAGCGCCCGGCGCCCCTGGTCCTGCAGTATCCGGGCGGCGGCCAGCGAGTGCTCGGCGACGCTCTCCTCCTCGCCCATGGCCATGCCGGTCTGGGCCAGGAGCCGGTGCAGGTACAGGGCGATGCTCTCGGCCCCGGAGCGCTGGGCCAGGGACAGCGCGGACTCCAGGATCTCGGCGCTCTCCAGGTAGCGCTCGGAGGCCTCCAGCGCCGAGCCCAGGGACAGCAGGGAGGCCACGGCGTACAGGGTGATGCCGGCGGCCAGCATGATGTTGGCCTGCTCGCGGAACTGGGCGATGGCCTCGTCGAACTGGCCCACCTCCATCGAGGAGATGCCCAGCAGGCGCCGACCGCGGGCCGCCAGGACCGGGGAGACCTTCTCGTGGCGGCGCATGACCTCCTCGGCCAGGAGGCAGCCGTCGTAGACGTCACCGCACTCGGCCAGGACCTCGGCCCGGGCCATGTCGAGGATGTCGTCCATCCGCTCGGCGTGGCGGTCCTCGGGGACGGCGTCGGCGGCGCGGGCGACGACCTGGATCGCCCCGAGCGCCTCGTCCTTGGCGTGCAGGTCGGTGAGGACCGAGGCCCCCACGAGCAGGGCGTCGGCGGCCAGGACGAGGGAGTCGGTGCCCCCGGGGTCGAGCAGCTCGGTGGACACCAGGTCCTCGACCTGGGCCTCGATCTGCCCGATGAGGGAGGTGGCCCGCTGCAGGCGCCGGTCGCGCTCGGGATCCTGGGAGCGCTCGGCGATGGAGTCGGCGGTGATCTCGTTGTCGAGGTTGAGCAGGTCCACGTAGTGGGCGCCCAGCGGCCCGAAGGCCAGCTCGATGAGGGGGCGGATCCGCAGGCGCTCGGCGATGGCCTCGTCCATCTCGGTGCGGCAGGTCATGGCGGCGGCGCGCAGCAGTCCGGTGTGGTACTCCAGGCCTGGGATCTCCTCACCGATCGGGGGCAGCAGGTCGCGGGTGGCCACCTGGTCGACGACGTACCAGTAGTCCATCGTCGAGGAGCCGATGGTACGGCGGTGGTCGACGTAGCGGCGCACCGCCTCCTCCCCGTTGCGCACCGGTCGGGGCCGCACGAGGTCCACCAGGGGGAAGGGCTCGTCGCCCCCTTGGTGGCTGGTGGCGGTGCGTCCGGCACGGGCGCGTCGGCCCGCCGCCTCCTGGCTCGGCGACGTCGTGCGGAGGGCGTGCTCCTGGACCAGGCCGTTGTCGTCGGTCACGAGACCCAGGAGGGAGGCGACGTCGGGTGCGGCGCCGTCCTCGTCCACGGTCAGGCTCGTCTGGGCCGGCTCTGGCAGCTCCTCGGAGGGCTCCAGGAGGTCGACCTCCACGCCCAGCCCGTGGACCGCGCCGGGGGCGGCGTCGAAGGCGGCCCGAACCAGGGAGCGCTCGAGGTGGTCGGAGATGGTGGAGTTGCCGTTGCGCACGTCGAACTGCTGGGCCAGGCGCCGGGCCCAGCCGGTCATCTCGGCGTAGACGCGCGAGATGGTGGTGGAGGCCTCCAGACCCGGCAGCGGGTACCACAGGTCGGCGGACGGGACCTCGACGCCGAGGGCCTCCTCACCGCGGCCGGCCCGCTCCGCCTCGCGCAGCACCAGGCTCATGCCGCGCAGGGCCGACAGCAGCACGTAGGCGGACTCGGCCTGGGCCAGCCAGGACAGGTGACGGCGCAGGATCTCCAGGCCCCGGTCCACCCGCCCCACGAGGGCCAGGTACTCCAGGTGGTAGGCCAGGGAGATGAGGGCCTTGGGGCTGCGGCGGATCTCCCGGTAGGAGCGCAGGTGCGCCTCCCAGGCCGCCCGGGGCCGACCGGAGGCCAGCAGGGGCAGCAGCGCGAGGGACTGCGTGGTCTGGGGCTGCACGGAGCAGCTGACGGCGCCGGTCAGCACGGGCACGGCGGTGGCCACGGCCAGCTCCCAGGCCTCGGTGCGGTAGGCGAAGGCGACCTGGCGCATCGGGTCGCAGCCCTCGCAGTCGGCGTTCTCGTCGCGGTGGGTGGCCCGCCAGGCGGCCAGCTCCTCGGCGGCCTCCTCCTCGAGTCCCAGCAGGCCGGCGACCGAGGCGCGCTCGCCGTGAACGACGTGCATGGAGGCGCCCTCGGCGCGGTAGAACTCCTCGAGGCTGGCCTCGAGCTGGCGCACCTTGTCCTTGGAGACCTTGGGGTTGGCGCCGGCCACGGCCACCGCCCACTTGAAGTGCCAGTGCAGGGTGCGTGCCTGGGCGCTGTCGAAGGCCTCGGGGTGGCGCTGGTAGCGGCCGAGGTTCCACGCGAAGGGCGACAGCGCCTTCCATGCCTCGTTGCCCTGCTGGTAGGCCTCGGTCAGGGCCAGCCGGGTGGCGATCCGCAGGTCCTCGTCGCCCAGTGCGTCCGCCCAGCTGACGGCCTCCGCGATGAGGGCCGAGGTCTGGGGGCCGTGACCGAGGGCATCGGCGTAGGCCAGACGCTCGAGGATGTCTTCGCGTGTGGTCATGGAGTCTGTCCTTCCGGGCGGAGCCTGACGTTGCACCGTCATGAGGCGAAGGCTTCCACCGTGTGCTGCAAGAACGCACGGAATGCGATCCGCGCACCCCAGGGACGCCGTGGGAGGAGCGTCGTCCCGCACCGCTCACCGGTGAACGGTGGCATGGGCATATCGGGCTCCTTTCGTCCAGAGGGCGGTTGTCCGACGTCCAGTGTTACCGAACAGTTATAGAATCCGCTACTGCAACGGCCAGCGGCAACTCGGCCGCGGGGCATGTCTGAAGCCGGAGCAACGTCCGGACCGGCCGGCTCCAGGACCGGGCACCCCGACGGCGACTCCCACCACTCCAGTGTTTCCAGCGGGTGCCGCAGCGCCGGGTCCGCGAGACCCGCGCGTGCTAGGACACGAGCAGGGGCTTGGAGGTGTCGGTTGTCTCAACCCCGGTTCCGCCCTCCGTATCACCCGGGGCACCGGGGCCCGGCCCGTCGACGACGGCCGCCATCTCCACCGTCGCATCCGACATGTCAGCAGGCATGCCCTCGACCATCGCACCCGCAGGTGTCTGCGCGCTCTCGCGCACCGGCTCCCCTCCCGTCGCCGCGGCAGTACCGGTGTCACCGGTGGGCCGGATGGGCTGGGGCGCATCGGGCAGGGCGATGACGGTCGCCCCATCACCCTCACCGTCAGTCTCAGTCTCCGGCTCGCTCTCGGCCCGGGGCCCGGGTTCGACCTCGGTCTCAGCCTCCGGCCCGACGGCGGGCCACTCGTCGGCATCGGCATCTTCGGCCGCAAGAAGGCTGAGGACCTCGCGCAGGGCGCCGTCGATGCCCTCGAGGATGAAGTCCATGGTGCCGGCGAGCTGGGCGTCGTCGAGCCCGACCCCGATGTTGGTGAGAGCCTCGGCGCACAGGGCCAGGCCGGCGTCGTCGACCTCGGTGTAGAGGGCGGGGATGAGCCGGCCGCTGGAGACCTCCTGGGCCACGGCGCGCACCCGCGAGAGCGCCGCGGCTCCCGGGAGGGCGGCGGCGAGCCGGTGGTGGGCGCGCACGACGAGGATCCGGCGGTCGACCACCATGAGCACGTAGTCGAATCCGGACATCGAGGAGCGCACCACTCCCTCGGACAGGTCGATGTCGTAGCGGTGACCGCGCGTGGCCATCCAGGCGGCGAGCCGCCTGAGGGTCACGGTCGGGGTCACCGACCCCTCCGGCTGATTCCACCAGGCCATCAGTCCTCCTCCCAGGTGACGAGCTCGGGGAAGCGCTCCTCCACGGCGGAGAAGAAGGCGCGGGTCATGCCCAGACCCATGTCCATGAAGGCGTCGAGCTGGGCCTCGCTCATGCCCGCACCGACGTAGGCCACCATCTGGGTGCTCAGCAGGAGCAGGCGCGGGTCATGGGCGGGGGTGACGGCCAGGTCCGGGCCGTAGGTGGAGCGGTGCTGGGCGTCGATGAAGGCGCGCATCTCATCGAGGCGCTCGGCTTCCGGGCGTCCGCGCCACATGCCGGCCACGACGAGGGCGGCCTCCTCGTCGTGGAGGTAGACGCCGATGTCGCAGCCCGGGAAGCCCATGAAGACGGCGCCGTCCTCCTCGGGGCCGGCGGCGATACCGTGCCGGGACAGCCAGGTCTCCACCCTGTCCAGGGTCAGAGCCGGTTGCGCGCTCATGGGATCTCTCGCCTCCTTCCCGGTACGGGGCGTGGTGCGGGTTCGGTGCGGATGGCGCCGCCTGGGGCGTGCGGCGCGACTGGTTGTCCGGCTCAGGGCCGGTGGTGGCACAGGACGAGCCGTCAGAACTCGATGTCGGAGGCGATGTCCGCGACCGTGTCGACCTGGCCGGCACCAACCTGTGCGCTGCGCACGCTACCCGCAGATGCCCCCCGGCCCCTAGTCGAGCCCGGGGCGCCGACGGCGTCGGGCCAGTTCCCCCTGGCCGATCCCGCAGGCCCGGCTGGTCCGGTGGGGCCTGCGGAGGCGGTGGGGCCACCAGGACCGTCCGGGAGTCGCCCCAGCGCCTGGTCCAGGGAGCGGCCCAGGACACTGGAGGCCGATTCGGCCAGGGTCAGGCACCGCGAGTCCATCTGCTCGGAGGTCTTGTAGCCGCGGCGGCCGGCGGCCGGGCCTCGTCGTCCTTTGCCGGTGCGGGCAATGGGCTCGTTGCGCCCCGCGCGGGTGCGCTGGGCAGCGCCGGAGGCGGCGGCGCCTGCTCGCCCGTCCGCCCTGGCAGCGGATGACCGGGAGGGGGAGGAGCTGTCTTGGGACTTCTTGCGGAAGCCGACCATGGTGGTCCTTTCGGGAATGGTGTCGAACGGCGTCGGGCCGTACGGGGAACGAAGATCTGACACATTGACGGGACGGCGAAGGAGTCACGCGGTGCGCCGTCGGACTCGGGCCGTCTCGGCACCGCCTGCGAGTCGGGCCGGGCGGATGGGGGGGTAGGAACGCTAGCGGGGCACCTCGCAGGAGAGCTGGTCGGCGGCGTGGGCCTGCTGGCTCCACAGCTCCTCGGTGAAGGTGTTGTCCAGGATGGAGCGGGCCAGGGGCTCGTCGGGGCGCATGATGTCGCGCACCGTCTGGAGGATGAGCTGGCGGCGGTCGTCGAGGCCCTCCTGGCCCAGGATCTGGGCCGAGCGGCCCAGGGCGCCCATGAAGTTGACGTACTCCATGGCGTGGTACTGGGGGGAGACCTCGTCGGGGCGCAGCTGGTGGGTGCGGGTCTCCAGAGCGTTGCGCACGTCGCGGCGCAGGGCCTCCTGGCCGCCCTCGGAGCGCACGTAGAAGGGCAGCAGACGGTTCATCATGAGGTGGTGGGCGATGGCGTAGTCGACGAAGTAGAAGAAGGCCAGGCCCACTCCCTCCTCGGCGGACTGCTCGGACTCGGACTTCTGCCACTCGGCGTAGCAGGTGGTCTTAGCAACCTCCTTGGCCCAGGTGGGTGCGGCCACCATGGCCGGGGTGGGCTGGAAGGCCACGCGCGACTTGCAGCGCGGGCAGGTGATGAACACCGGCATGTGGTAGAGCTCGGGCAGCGGCACCGGGTCGCCGCACTTGTCGCAGGTGAAGGAGAACTGGGCCTGGCGCCAGTCGGTCATGGCCCGGTTCCACTCCTCGCGGGCCTGCTCGGCACGGCCGGGGGCGAAGACCTCCTCGATGATGTTGCGCAGTCGCACCTCGAAGCTGCCCACGAGGTTGGCCGCGTCCTGGAGGCGGGCGGAGAGCTGGCGGTCCTCCTCGATGGACAGGTCGGCGTCGATGTCCAGGAAGGGGGCGAAGTGCTTGGCGAAGACCCGCTGGGCCTTGGTGTGCAGGAACATGATCTGGGCCTCGACCTCCGAGCGGAAGGCTGAGACGGAGGCCGGGTCGGTGATCTGCATCTCCATCGCGGTGCGGGCCGAGCTGACGCCGAACTCCCGGGCGCGAGCCTCCAACCGGTCCAGGTAGGTGCTCAGGCGCTGAGTGAGTGCCTGAAGCCGCCGGTAGTAGCGGACGTAGGCGGACATGTCAGGCTCCTTGCGGTGGAGGATCGGGATTATCACTGAGGAAGGCGCCGATTGCCGAGGCTGTGGACACGCGACCTCGGGGTCGGCGACAACGCCGACGCGCGAGCCCGGCGCAGAGGCACCCACGACTGCCAGCACTGTGGATGCTACTCAACTGGAGACTTCAACTGCGACCTGTTCGTGATCTTCTGACGGCGCAGCGCCCGGCATTCGGACGCGGTTCCCCCTTGCCATTCCTCCGTCAACGACGGCTTCTCCTCCGCCCACAACGGCGATGCCACACAGGAGAAAAGTCCCGGTAGGAACCGCACCGGGGCGGGCCCGGAAACATCAGCGGGTGACAAGGATCACGGTGTCGCTGCGGACACAATTGGCCTGGTCATGACCTACCTCGAGATCTTTCCGTGACCCACAGGTGGCCCAACACCCTTCAACCGTGCGGTCGCAGGGTAGGCCGCGCGTTCGTGCCCTCCACCCCTCGAACGCACGACCCAAGGTACGAACGCGACGACGAGGCTTCCGCCCCGCTGTCTTACAGGTGGGCGGTGCGGGCGAGGTCGAGGCTCAGGGTGACGTGCGCACCGGGAGTGTGGGGGCGCTGGGTCAGGGCGGTGGCACGGGCCGACTCACGCGCAGCCGCAGCATCGGTGCCGACACCGGCCTTCCCGGCCGGCCCAGCCGGCTCGGCCGGCTCGGCGAGCCGCTCGGGGTCGAGCTCGACCTCGACCTCCCACTGGCCGCGGCGCAGTCGCGAGGCCAGCACGGTGGCCGGCAGGGTCTCCGGTGTCGCAGGCATCTCCGTCTGCGCGGACCCGCCCCGCAGCTCCGGCTCCCACACGACCTCTTCCACGACGCGCAGCGCGCCGGGGGCGAGAAGCGAGCTCGCCGACGACGTCGAAGCCCAGGAACCGCGCCACCTTGCTGCTTCCGGGGTCGGCCCACAGGCGCTGGGGGGTGTCCAGGCGCAGAAGGCGACCGGCCTCCATGACGCCGACCCGGTCGGCCACGGTCATGGCCTCGTCCTGGTCGTGGGTGACGTAGAGCGCCGTGGTGCCGCCCTGACGCAGGATGGTGCGCACGTCGGTGGCCAGCTGCTCGCGCAGGGCCCGGTCCAGGGCGGACAGGGGCTCGTCGAGCAGCAGGAGCCTCGGCGCCGGGGCCAGCGCCCGGGCCAGCGCCACCCGCTGGGCCTGCCCGCCGGACAGGTCGTCACGCGCCGCCGCTCGAAGCCGGGCAGGCCGACGAGCTCGAGCATCTCGCGCACCCGTTCACTGCGCTGGGCGCGCGACAGGCCGGTGAGCCCGTAGGCGATGTTGCTGCCGACGTCGCGGTGCTCGAAGAGCTGGCCGTCCTGGAACATGAGGCCGAAGCCGCGCTTGTGGACGGGCACGCGCACCATGCTCCGCCCGCCCCAGGCGACCTCGCCGGCGGCCACGTCCTCCAGGCCGGCCACCGCCCGCAGCAGGGAGGACTTGCCCGAGCCCGAGGCCCCCAGGAGGGCGACGACCTCGCCGGCGGCCACCTCCAGGTCGACGCCGTCGACGGCGCGCAGGTCCCCGTAGGTCACCGCGAGCCCGCGCACCGACAGGCCCGCAGAAGCGCTGGTGTCACTGGTAGTCGGGCTCATGGCCGCTCACCTCCGTCCGTCCTGGGCCCGCGAGCCCGGGCCGTCTCGTTGTTCTCGCCTGTGGTACCCGCCGAGTGCCGGCCGGTCTCCGCGGAGGCTGCGCGTTGCGGGGCCGGCTGATGCGCCGACGCCCTGCCCGACCTCGACATCGCACCCGCGCGCCCGCCCCGCCCGGGGCCGAGCCGGGTCTGGAGCCACTCGCAGCCGAGCATGACGGCGGCGCTGCCCACCGCCAGGACCACGCCCCCGGCCAGCGCCATCCCCTGGTTCTGGGAGCCAGGGGCTGCCGATGAGCCGGTAGACGACCACCGGCAGCGTCGGCTCCTGGGGGCGGGCCAGGAACGACGTCGCCCCGAACTCCCCCAGCGACGTCGCCAGGGCGAAGCCGGCCGCCAGCCCGCCGGCGCGCAGCAGCTGGGGACCGTCCACGCTCAGCAGCACCCGGCCGGGTCCCGCCCCCAAGGCGGCCGCCGCCTCGCGCTGACGGGGGTCGATGGCGCGCAGCGCCGGCAGCAGGGTGCGCACCACGAGCGGCACGGCCACGACGGCCTGCGCCAGCGGCAGGATCCACCAGGAACGGGTCAGGGCCAGCGGCGGGCGCGCCAGGGTGATGAGGAAGCCGAAGCCGACCGTCACGGCGGAGACGCCCAGCGGCAGCATGAAGGCGGCGTCGAGCCCGGTGATGACCCGGGCCAGCGCCCGGCCGCGGGGTCGGCGCGAGACGACCAGGCACACCGCCACCCCCAGGGTCAGGGCGATGGCCGCGGCCGCCACGGCCACGCTCACCGAGTTCGCGGCCGCCTCCCACACGGTCACGAGCAGGGCGCTGCGCCCGCCGGTCGTGCCCAGGTCGGTGTAGTTGGCCAGCGTCCAGGCGCCGTCGCGCTGTAGGGAGCGCGCCACCAGCACCGCCATCGGCGCCACCAGCAGCCCCCCGACCGTGACCGCGGTGACCGCGAGCGCGGGGGCGTCGGCGGCGCGCAGCCGTGCGGCGGGCACCTCGGTGCGCAGGCGCAGGCGCGTCTGGGTGACGGCGCGCGCACGCTCGGCCACCCACAGGGCCAGGGCGATGACGCCGAGCTGGACGACGGACAGGACGGCGGCGCCCCGCAGGTCGAGGTACTGGGTGGTCAGCCGGTAGATCTCGGTCTCGATGGTGCCGATCCCCACCCCGCCGAGCACGAGCACCACCCCGTAGGCGGTGGCGCAGAACAGGAAGGTCAGGGGAGGCCGCTGAGGCGATGGCGGGGGCCAGGGCGGGCAGGGTGACGGTGGCGAAGGCCCGCATCGGCGAGGCCCCCAGCGCCCGGGCGGCCTCCACGGCGCGCGGGTCGAGCCGCGACCACATGGTGCCCACGGTGCGCACCACGAGCCCGTAGTTGAAGAAGGCCAGCGCGGCCACGACCGCGGTCAGGGGTCCCGTCCAGGCCCAGGGCCTCCAGGGGACCGCCGCGGGTGACCAGGGCGTGGAAGGCGACGCCGACGACGACGCTGGGCAGCACGAAGGGCACGGTCACCACCCGCGCAGCAGGTCGCGTCCGGGGAAGGCGCGCCGGTAGAGGACGAGGGCCCCGGGGATGCCGAGGGGCCACGCACACGGCGGTGCCGAGTACCGCCTGGGTGAGGGTCTGCGTGAGGATCCGCCAGGTGCGCTCGCGGGCCAGGACCTCTCCGAAGCCGCTCAGGTCCAGGGCGCCGTCGGGGGCGAGGCCGCGGCCCATGAGTGTGGCCACGGGCCAGGCGAAGAAGACCGCCAGGAAGGCCAGCGGGCCGACGACGGCCAGGGTCCAGCCGGCGCGCTCGCCCCAGCCGGGCCGGGGGCCGCCGGCGCGTCGAGCAGCGGCGTCGGCCCCGGCCGGCAGTCCGGCCGCCCCCGGCACCGGTACCGGAGAGGCTTCGGCGTCGGGCCGCGCAGCGGCGTCGGCGGCGGTCTTCTCGCCCGGCGTGCTCACTTGCCGACGGCCTCGGTCCAGGTGTTCAGCCACTCCTCGCGGTGCGTGGTGATCTCCTTGGGGTCGACCTTCACCGGCGACTTCGACAGCTGCCCGAACTTGGTGAGGGTCTCGGGCAGGGCGGCGTCGGGCAGGACCGGGTACATGTACATCTGGCCGGGGATGTCCTCCTGGACGGCCTTGGAGAGCATCCACTCCACGAAGGCCTTGCCGCCCTCGGGGTTGGCGGCGCCCTTGAGGACCCCGGCGTACTCGACCTGGCGGAAGGCCGTGTCCAGCAGGGCGGAGGTGGAGCTGGAGCTCTTGTCCTTGGAGACCGTGAAGGAGGGCGAGGAGGCGTAGGACACGACGATGGGGTAGGTGCCCTTGCCGCTGCCGGAGAAGTCGGTCTCGTAGGCGGCGCTCCAGTCCTCGGCGATCCGGGCGCCGTTGGCGACGAGCTGCTTCCAGTAGCTGCCGAAGGAGCCGGCGCCGAAGTGGCCGATGGTGGCCAGCAGCCAGGCCATGCCGGGCGAGGAGTTCGTGGGGTTGATGGCTACGAGCAGGCCCTTGTACTCGGGCTTGGTGAGGTCCTCGAAGGTGGCCGGGGGCGTCAGGCCCTTACCGGTGAAGTAGCCGGTGTCGATGTTGAGGCAGACATCGCCGACGTCGATGGGCGCCAGGGCCGGGGTGTCGGCGACGACGTAGCTCTCGGCGCCCTTGGGCAGGGTGACGGTGGCGGAGGTGTCGATGACGCCCTGGTCGAGGGCGCGGGTGGCGTAGGTGTTGTCGATGCCGAAGACGGCGTCGCCCAGGGGGGCGTCCTTGGTCAGGACGAGCTTGTTGACCAGCGCGCCGGCGTCCCCGGATGTGGCGATCTTGAGGGTGTAGCCGGTCTCGGAGGTGAAGGCCTTCTGGAGGTCGTCCGAGACGTGGAAGGAGTCGTGGGTGACGACGGTGACGGTCTTGGAGTCGGCCTTGAGGCACTCTTCTTGCTCTTGCCGCAGGCGGCCAGGCTCAGGCCGACGGCGCCGGCGGCGGTTCCGGCAAGAACGGCGCGGCGGCTGAGGGCCGGGCGGGCCCGGCCAGGGCGGCGGGTGGACTGGATGCTCATGTGTGCCTCCTGGATGGTTCTCCGGAGGGCCCGGACGCCGTCTGCGGCGCGCCGGGGAGATGGTCTCGACTTCCTTCGCCGGTACTAACCGGAGCAGGTTCGAGGGTCTGCGGGTGTCCGCACTCTCAGCGCCGTCGGTGTCGGCCCGTCGGCCAGTGGTGGCCGGACCGACGACGGGGCGCTCCCCTGTCGTTGCAGGTCAACTGTAGTTCGAGGGCGCCCGTCGACACCAACTCGGATCACCAAAATAGTCAATGAAGATTATTTACGGAGGAAGTCAGCCCACCTCCCGATAGCTCTACACCCTCGATCTCCGATGCGTCAGACCACAAATCCAGCAAGAGCAGCACATCTCCAATCCCCCACCCAACGTCACACACCCACTCAAACCCACACCGCTGCAACGCACCCAAGTCAACCTTGAACTTCACAGCCGCCCAGACAGCCAAACAACCAGCCCCACACAATGCCGAGCCACTTAAGCACACACAACCTCAGCACAATTTACTCATTCATCTGCACCTCTCACAGACCCAATAAACCAGAACGACCGGAAGAGCGCAATCCACCGAATCCACCACTCACCTGAGGTATCACAGACACTATGATGCTTATTCATGGGGGTGTTTGGGATGTTTTGTTGGTAATAGTGTGTCGCTGAGCGAGGCGACGGCCCGTTCCTGAGAGAATCTTTGGTGTTCAATCCAACTCAATCAGAAAACGAGCCGTCGTCATGAATAGTAGCACGAGACTCTCCCGCAGCGAGGTTGTGGACCTGTGCGAGACCATTCACGCCTCCGGCCCTCTGCCGGTCTTCGGGGCGAGGGTGCTGGGGCTGTTTGTGTGCGTGCGCCTGACCCTGATCCTGGCTGCGCCACAACCTGCCCCAGGAGCTGCTCGCCGAGCTCTACTGCGTCTCGCAGGCCACCGTCTCCCGTGTCATCGGCGCCTACACGCCCCTGATCGCCCACGCCCTCAGCGACCAGGTACCAGTCGTGGAGGACCTGGACCCCACCGCCCAGCCGATCATCGACGGCACCCTACTTCAGTGCTGGTCCTGGGTCGGCCATCCCGAGCTGTACTCCGGTAGGCACAGGACCACGAGGCTGAACGTCCAGGTGGCCTGCACCCTGTCAGGGACCCTGGCCTGGGTCTGCGACCCCCAGGACGGATGCACGCACGACACCGAGGTCCTGCGCCGCAGCGGCCTGAGCGACGTCCCCGCCACCGACCTCCCAGACGGGACACCACCACGCCATGTCGGTGACAAGGGGTACATCGGGCTGGGAATGATCACCCCGAAAAGAAAACCTGCGAACCTGCCCCTCCACCCTGACGACAAGACCTACAACCGGGCCGTCAACCAGATCCGATACAAGATCGAACGAGTCATCGCCAACATCAAGACCTGGAGAGTCCTGCACACCGGCCACAGAAGACCACTAGACACCTTCCCAGAAACCATCACAGCCATCCTCGGAATCATATTCACCTACACCCTATGAATAAGCCTCCCTAAATCACAATCACACGACCTCCTCTAGCAATCATTCTATTTTAACCCCCGTATTGCGTTACATTAAATTAAAAGCAGGCTCACCCGAGTTATCAAACTAGTAACGGCGTCCATCTACAGAGTATGTTTGTTTGATCTGACCCATTGTTCTACCCGACCCTGGAACCGGTTGATTCTGACAAAGCCACGGGAGTGCAATAAACGTCAAGTTTTCGAGGTTCGTATTTAAGTCTCCATTCATGGCAGCCAAATCAAGAACCTCTGCTTTAAAGTAATGGTCGCCGCACACAAATACTGAATATCCCTCCTTTCCTCCATCATTGACCATTCTGACACCCGATCCATCAATACCTTCAAATGCAAAAGACGACTCATCGTCGGCGTCCGAAACAACATCCTTTTCTCTGGAATCTGCAGCATCTGGAATAAACCAGAACTCACTTCTAAACACAACTCTTCCGCGAATTTCAACCTGACACTCAGTTCCTTTCATGGCGGCGAACATGCTGTCCGCCGTAACAACAGAACTATCTCCAAACATCGATTTAAATGTCGAAATAGGTAAACCCAAACAGGGTTGATACTCCTCGGCATCTGAAGGCACTTCAGTACTAACGACACTTCTCAATGTTGCACTCGGAGTAACGTCACCTTGGGGTTGTTGCCCCTTCCCGCAGCCGAAAACAAACGGAACTATCGTGGCAGCAATTGCCAACTTGAATCGAAGATTAGCCGTAACTAGCACTGTGCTCCTATCGCATCCAGTCTAACTTGACTATGAAGGTTATTCAGGGGCGTGTATGGGGGTTTAGGGGTTCGGTGTGTTGAATGGGTGACGGCTCGTTGGTCTGAGAGAATCAGATTGCTACATGAAACCTCTCAGGAACGAGCCGTCATGGGTAAGGGTATCACAGGCCTGGACAGAACGCAGTTGAGCTGCCTGGTGGAAATGGTGCTGGGTGATACTGAGATCTCCTTGGCGCCAAGAATTCTTGGCCCACTGGCCGCGGTGCGGGCGACGTTGATGTATTTGCGCACCAACACCTCCCAGGAGGCGATCGCCGAGATCATGGGGGTGTCACAGCCGACGATCTCGCGGGCGATCTCGGTGGTCACCCGGATCATCGCCAGGGTCTTGGGGCCTGTGCTGACGACCGTCGAGGAGGTCCCCCATGGGGGCGTGCACATCATCGACGGTACGCTCCTGCCGTGCTGGAGCTGGAAGGATCGGACGGACCTGTGGTCGGGCAAGCACAAGCGCACCGGCCTGAGCCTGCAAGTGCTGGTCAGCCCCGCCGGGCGCCTGCGGTGGGCCTCAGACCCGCTACCGGGGGCCACCCACGACACCAAGGCCATCACCACCTCCGGTCTCTTGGAGGAGATCGACCCCTCCTGCTGCATCGCCGATAAAGGCTACATCGGAACCGGGGTTCTCACCCCCTACAAGAAACCTCCCAACAGTGAGCTCACCAAGGCCCAGAAGCAGGCCAACAAATCCCTAAATGAAATCCGGTATACCGTGGAGAGAACCATCGCGCACATCAAATCCTGGAAGATCCTGGCCCACGACTACAGGCGCCCCCTGCACACCTTCAAAGAAACTATCACAGCCACCCTAACCCTCTACACCTACACCAACCCCTGAATAACCTTCAGTGTTCTCCACATCCTCCTTGAGCAGCTCACTCAGATCATTCGGCCCCGCATCCATGCCCAGGACCCCCAGCACGCTCGGGTTGCTGGCGAACTCCATCAGCGGGGACCTGCGCGGCAGCACCAGCACGATCCTCTGCCCATTCTCCAGCAGCCGGCTGGTAGCGAAGTGCAGCGCCGTGGACCGCCCCGACCCCCTGGCTGCGTTTCCGGCAGCTGCAGCGCGCCGTCGGCGGAGTCTCGCAGCGCATGCTCACCCTGACGGTGCGGCGTCTGGAGCGCGACGGACTGGTGCGCCGCACGGTCTACCCCACGGTTCCCGCCCAGGTCGACTACCGGCTCACCGAGATGGGGGCGAGCCTGACGCATCTACTGAGAGCCCTGGCCGACTGGTCGCTGGCGCACCGGAAGGACATCGCTCAGGCCCAGACCGATTACGACCGCGCCCACGCGGGCAAGCCCATACGTTAGATCGAGGCGCGAGCCTCCCGCACGGGCGGGTACCCCGACCTCACGCCGGGGAGGAACGGATGCGGCGCCGTCGTCCGAAGGGTGGAGGGCCGCCTCCCACGGATCGTCCCAACAACGCCCACACTCATCCTCAGCCGCCTCCTAACTTGATCGCATGAGCGCAAGGCGGCACCAGCCGGCCCCGGTTCTATGATGAGCTCCGGCTCGTCAACCCCCGCCGTCCCGCGCAATGCCAGGAAGAGCTCTCCTGCTCGGCGACCAAGCCCCCTGCCCTACGAGAGGAGCCCCCCCCATGAGCACCCCCTGGTTCCTCCCCGCTCCGCTGATCGATATCACCGCGCTGGCGCTGTGGTGGGGGCTCCTCAGGCTCTCGCGGCGCCGCGACGACCGCCGGCTGCGCAACGGGGTTCTGTTCCTGCTCCTGGTCGGCTCGGCGGCAAGAGCACTGCTCCACCTCGCCTCCCTCATCCCCGCCCTCAAGGTCCCGGTGGGACTGGGCAGCGTCGCCTTCTTCCTGCTCATCGCCCTCATGCCGTTCCTACTCATGTTCAACGGCGTTGTCCTCATCCGCCGCGAGGGGCGGCGCCTGAGCAACCTGCTGTGCCTGGCGGCCGGTCTGGCCCTCATCGCCACACCGATGACCGCCGCCGCCCTCGTGGCCACCGCCAACCCCTGGGCACTCCTGGTCGCCGCGCTCATGTTCTGCGCCTGCGCCTACCTGGGCATCTTCCTCCTCATCTTCCTGGGTCAGACGGTGGTGCAACGGATCTGGGGCGGACGCCGGACCGTGCCGCACCCCGACGTCGTCGTGGTCCATGGTGCCGGGCTCATCAACGGGAAGGTCGGGCCGCTCCTGGGCTCGCGGATCGCCGGCGGCATCGACGCCTGGCGCGAGGAGGAGGCCCTCCGCCCAGGCGTACCACTACTGGTCATGAGCGGCGGGCAGGGCGTCGATGAGCCGGTCAGCGAGGCGCGCGCCATGGCCGACTACGCGATCGCCCGCGGCATCCCGCCCAAGCGGATCCTCCTGGAGGACCGTTCGACGACGACCCGCACGAACATCTCCTGCACCCGTGACCTCCTGGCTGAGCGCGGCATGGTCGACCCGCAGGTGCTGCTGGTGACGAGCTCCTTCCACGCGGTGCGCACCGCGATCCTGGCCTCCGACATGGGGGTGCCGTGGGCGGTCGCGCCGGCGCGCACGGCCTGGTTCTACATTGTCAACGCCTGGCTGCGTGAGTACGTCGCCGTGCTGACCTACCGGCGCCGCCCGGCCCTGGCCTGCGCTGGTATCGCCGGGGTCTTCGCCGTGCTGTACGCGCTGCTGGTCCTAGGCGCGCAGACGGGGCATATCGGCTGAGGGAGGCAGCCTTTCCCGCCCAAGAATTTCAGAACGGCTGTTCTTGACTGACCGTTCCAGAACGTCTATTCTGGATTCATGGGACGACGACGTACCTTCATCGAGAGCGAGGTCATCGGCTCCGCCACGGCCGTCTTCGCCGAGCGCGGTTTCGCGGGAGCCTCCGTGGACGACCTGGTGCGGGCCACCGGCGTCAATCGCGCCAGCCTCTACGGGGTCTTCGGCTCCAAGGATGGGCTCTTCCAGCGCTGCCTCACTGAGGCGCTGGCCGCTCTGAGTCCTGCGGCCGCCCCCAGAGATTCCGCGGACGCCGCAGGGGCGGGACGCGAGGAGCTCGACCTGATCCTTGTGGCACTCATGGAGATCGCCCCCGGGGACCCGGCCGTGCGCGAGGCCCTCGAGATCGCTTTGAACCGGGCGGGCATCACCGCCGAGGCGCTCGGCCGGCGACTGCTGGTGCGGGCCGGCGCCACGACGTCGGGCTCGGCCGCATCAGCCCCGACGGCATCAGCCTCACCGCCGACATAGCCCACCCCACCCCCGCGCTCACTAGCCAGACCACCAGCTCACTTCCACCCAACCGACCTGCCCGCGAGAGGAGCAGACATCATGAACCGCAACACCGTCACCATCACCGATACCTCCCTGAGCGTTGAGCCGCACGGGCTGGACAAGATGTGGTCCTACACCTCCCGACTGGAGTTCCCGCTCGCGCACGTACGCGGCGCCACGCACGACCCCGGCCTGCGCCACGAGCCCAAGGGCTGGCGCGGGCCCGGACTGCAGGCCGGCAGCAAGCTCTCCGGGACCTTCCACGCCGAGGGCACCGCGCAGTTCTGGAACATCTCCGGTTACGAGAACACCCTGGTCGTCACCCTGGAGGACGAGCGCTTCACGCACCTCTACCTCACGGTCGACGACCCCGCAGGCTTGGCCGCACAGATCAACGCCGCCATCCGTCCCGCCCAAGTGTGAGCCCAGGCCTGAGCCGCTGCCTCATTCAGGCAGGGGCTCAGCACCACACACCACGACACCCATCACTCTCCCGCGCGTTCGTGGAGCAGGGCGCTGCTTCAAGCCCTGACCCCCGAACGCGCGGCACACAGTACGAACGCCCGGGCCCGGCGGTTGGCGCCACGCGGGCGGGCACCGACTGCACCGTCGGCCCGGGAGGTACCACACGCCCCGACCACCCTCACACATGAAGGGGGAGGCCACCTCCAAGCGCGGGTCCGGCGGCTGGCGTCACGCGTGCGGGACTGGCTGCTGCGCCGTCGGCCCGGGAGGCGCCACACACTCCGACACGCTCACACACGAAGGGGTAAGCCACCTCCAGCCGACTGACTCAACCAGATTGCTTCAGCCCCACCTTCTTTGAGGATCTCCAGGTTCGCCAGCAGGCGACTCCGACCAACAGAACCAGCGGCCCGATGACGCCTGTCGCGGAGCCGGCGTTCGTCCACATCGCCACCAAGGGCAGGGGCACGAGGAGTAGCACGGCACCGACAGCCGCGGCGAAGGACTTTGAGTGAAGCGCCATCAATGCGCAGGCAATGACGGCAACGGAAGCCAGTGACAAGACTCTTCCCGAACCCGACCAGTTGACAGCAACAAATAACGCAGCGAAAACGATGACGATGGCATACGTCAGCAGGACACTCACACTACTGTTCTCTCGCAGCATTCATGCACCCCCATCAAGCAAGCGCCGCGCCTACTCTTCAGCAGGCAATCCCACCAGCCGGCGCCCCCCTGGAAATTCTGACTATTCAAGACGAATTGAGAGACTTCCAGCACCTCATGAAACAAGGTAACAGGGCGAACTGACGAGTACAAGGCGCCTGCCACTCAGTTTTCTGGGAACCACTTAGGCTCTCCCTGAAACGCCTTAACAATCCAATACATTGATGCCATCTGCCCTGCTCGTTCAAGCGCCTGGCGCCACGAGAATCCCCCCACCCGGGCCCGGCAGTTGGCGCCACGCGGGCGGACACTGGCTGCGCCGTCGGCCCAGGTGCGGCATGATCGGGGCGGAACGGGCCGACACCATCGGTCCGCCGCCAGCACGCAGGTACCCACGACGCCGCCCGGCCCGGGCGCAAGGAGGACTCAATGAGCGCACAGGACCCCGCCCAGATCGACCAGACCACCGACTTCATGTGGAAGGCGACCGCGGCCGTGGCCACGCTCGCCTCCGGGTTCGTGGCCGAGAAGGTCGTGGCGCTCGGCTGGCGGGCGATCTCCGGCCGGCCGGCCCCACGCGAGGAGGACCAGCTCCTCAACTACAAGCTGGCCGAGATCGTCACCTTCGCCATCATCTCCGGGGCCACCGTCACCCTGGTGCGTGAGCTCGGACTGCGCCAGGCCGCCAAGTGGTACAGCGCCCGCCGCCCCGACTCCCCCTACGCGCAGCGCGCCATCAGCAGCTGAGGACTCCGTCAGTGCCGGGCCCCATTGCGGGGTCGGCAAACTTTTTGCGGTCCCGTGTCACGATTGGCGACTTTTTCCCGCCCGAGCACCGTTCGCGAGGGGCCTCCACACACTCGACACCACAGCATCTTCGCAGGTCAAAGCCAGTTTTCGAGGTTCCTGTCGAGCTCACGGCCGTCGGCCGCGCCTCGAAAAGTCGCCAATCGTGACACTTTCTCCTCCGTCGCGCCTCAGCCCCCAGGTCTGACACCTCCCACCTCACCCGCCCGGTCACGGCTCCCGGCCCGCCCCCGGGTAGGCTGACGGGGAGCGCCAACGGTGTGCCGCGCAGGCGACCCTCCGGGGCGCCACCGGCCCACCTCCCAGCGCTTCCGCCTTTGCCTTCGAAGACCTGAGGAAGCCCACCCCGATGAGTGCCGTGCAGATCGTCTGTGTCGTCATCGTCGTCATCGCCACGACGATCGGTATCGCAGTTTTCGCACGTGCCTGTTTCACTATTGGCGCCCGCATGGCCGTGGGGCGCGCGGCCGCGCCGGAGCGTCTGCACCCGGTCGGTCGGCGCCTGGTGCTCACGCTGGGTGCGCTCGTGGGCCACACCGCCTTCAAGGGCCGCCCCTTCATCAAGGCCGCCCACTGGCTGGTCATGGTGTCCTTTCCGCTGCTGTTCCTCACGCTCGTGGCCGGCTACGGGCAGGTGCTGGGCGGGGCCGACTTCGCGCTGCCGCTCATCGGGCACGCCGCCTGGTGGGCCTGGGTCGTCGAGCTCATCGCCTGGCTGTCCGCTTTCGGGATCGTGGGTCTGACCATCCTGCGCTGGCGCATGACCCGGGCCGGCCGGGCCGCCCCGCCCTACGCCCCGGACTCCGACGGCGGCAAGCGTCCGCGCACCTCACGCTTCGCCGGCTCGACGTCGGCCCAGGCGAAGTTCGTCGAGGCCACCATCATCGGCGTGGTCGCCTGCGTGCTGGCGCTGCGGATGCTGGAGCACGCTTTCCTCACCGCCTCCCCCGACCCGGCGCAGCGGGCCCTGGCCTCCTGGACGCACTTCCCGCTGACGGCCTGGACCGGCCCGCTTCTCGCCCACGTGAGCACCGACGCCCTGGGTAACGCGATCCTCGTCGTCGCCACCATCAAGGTGGTGCTGTCGATGACCTGGTTCGTCGTCGTGGGCCTGCAGCCCTCGATGGGCGTGGCCTGGCACCGGTTCCTGGCGATCCTCAACGTCTACGCGCGCCGCGAGGTGGACGGTTCCAAGGCCCTGGGCGCGCTCCAGCCGCTCATGGTCGGCGACGAGCCCCTGACCGAGGCCAGCATGGACGCGCTGGAGGAGGCCATGGAGGCCGCCGACTCCGGTGAGGGCCCCGAGGTGCGCCTGGGCGTGGGCCGCATTGAGGACTTCACCTGGAAGGGCCTGCTGGACTTCTCCACCTGCACCGAGTGCGGTCGCTGCCAGGACCTGTGCCCGGCGTGGAACACCGGCAAGCCCCTGTCCCCCAAGCTGTTCGTCATGGCGCTGCGCGACCACCACGCGGCGGCCGCCCCCCTACCTGCGGGCCGCGAGCGCCCTGGGCGTCGAGCCCGACGACGTCACCGAGGAGATGGTGGCCTCCCGCCCGACCTCCGGCGGGCTGGTCGGCAAGGCGCTGGGCATGCACGACGGCCTGGCGCGCGAGACGAACCTGGGCCTGGAGCCGGGCACCGCCCACACCGGCGACGTGCTCGGCGCGCTGCTGGCGGCCAAGGCGGCCCCCACCGAGACGGGCGTGGCCACGCGCCCCGCTCCCCTGGCCGGGGAGGTCATCCCCGCCGACGTCCTGTGGGCCTGCACCACCTGCGGGGCCTGCGTGGACCAGTGCCCAGTGGATATCGAGCACGTCGACCATGTCGTCGACGTGCGCCGCCAGCAGGTGCTCATGGAGTCGGCCTTCCCCAAGGAGCTCGGCGGCATGTTCCGCAAGATGGAGTCCAAGGGGAACCCGTGGGGCCTGCCGGCGCGCAAGCGCATGGACTGGGCCAAGAACCTGGACTTCGAGGTGCCGGTCATCGGCGACGACGTCGAGAGCGCCGCGGACGTCGACTACCTGTTCTGGGTGGGTTGCGCGGGCGCCTACGAGGACCGGGCCAAGAAGACGACGCGGGCGGTGGCCGAGCTGCTGCACACCGCGGGGGTGAGCTTCGCGGTCCTCGGCGACGCCGAGACCTGCACCGGTGACCCGGCCCGGCGCGCCGGCAACGAGATCCTCTACCAGATGCTCGCCGCGCAGAACGTGGAGACCCTGGGTGAGGTCGGGGCGCAGAGGATCGTGGTGACCTGCGCGCACTGCTTCAACACGATCTCGCGGGAGTACCCGCAGATCGGGGGCCGCTACGAGGTCGTCCACTACACCCAGCTGCTCAACCGGCTCGTGCGCGAGGGGCGGCTGCGCCCCCTGCCGCCGCAGGCCACGGGCGGTTCGACGGTGTCCGACGCCCCACCCGCTTCCCCGGCCCCGGACGCGCTGACACCCGTCTCCGGGGAGGACGGCGACTCACCGGATGGGGACACTCCGACAGAGAGCACGGAGACCATTGCACCTCAGGCCGAGACCCCGGCGGCGCCGTCGGACCGAGAGGCAGCCGGTCAGGTGGCGGGCGAGCCGGTCATCCCGACGGTCACCTACCACGACGCCTGCTACCTGGGCCGCCACAACCAGGTCTACTCCCCGCCGCGCGAGCTGCTGGAGGCGACCGGCGCGACCACGGTGGAGATGCCGCGCAGCCACGAGCGGGGCTTCTGCTGCGGGGGCGGTGGGGCGCGCGCCTTCATGGAGGAGACCATCGGGACGCGCATCGCCGTGGAGCGCTCGCGCGAGGCCATCGGCACCGGCGCGCAGGTCATCGCCACCGCCTGCCCCTTCTGCACCACGATGCTCTCCGACGGCGTCGCCTCCGAGGGCGCGGACGTGCGGGTCACGGACGTGGCCACCCTCATGCTGGAGGCCGTGCGCCGCGGCGGGGAGTAGGCGTATCCGCCCGCCACCCCGCCGGGAGGTCGGCGCTTGCGCGCCCGCAGGCCCTCCCAGTGCGCCAGACGCTCACGGATACGGCGCTCGTGACCGTTGGCGGTGGGCTCGTAGAGGGGCTGTCGCTCAACGCCGTCGGGCAGGTAGTCCGCGCCGGAGAAGGTCGCCGAGACCTGCTCGAAGACCAGGCCGGTGCGGTCGGCCAGGAGCCGGGCGACCGTCGTATTACCGCAGCCCGGCGGACCCCACAGAATGATCGAGGACAGGCGGCCGGAGGCGACCATGCGGCCCAGCGGGGCGTCGAGGGTGAGCAGATGGTCCTGGCCGACGACGTCGTCAAGCGTCCGCGGACGCAGCCGGCCGGCCAGCGGGCGGGGTCGTCGACGAGGCCGGAGCCATCGGGACCGGCGGCATCGAGCAACGAGGGCGAGTCCGGTTCGGGCGCGTAACGAGCCATGCCCCGAGCGTAGGACCTGGCGGTGACATCAATACCGGCTGCACGCCTGTCCGACTCCTCCGG